>Ga0209344_10000595_pt1 | contig 59033 bp, 58 predicted proteins | sample Cruoilmetagenom6_FD_187293 | JGI IMG/M metagenome (GOLD analysis project Ga0209344, IMG submission 187293) | Oil polluted marine microbial communities from Coal Oil Point, Santa Barbara, California, USA - Santa Barbara Oil Seep Sample 6 (SPAdes)... | ecosystem: Environmental > Aquatic > Marine... | reverse complement strand
CACCAAAAAACTCCGCACTACCGGCTAATAACGCCATAATAAAACCCGGCGCCAAACCAATGGATTCCATCCAGCCACCTGTGCCTTCAAGACCGTAGCCGCCAAACCAACCAAACAATTTTTGCGCGCCATGAGCGATAAAAATAATGCCAACCGGTACACGTAATGCCAGTGCTGAAAAACCTGCTGTTGAGGTGGTTACTTTTTGTAATAATGCTTTCATGTTCATTTCCTTGCTATGTGTTGAAAAAATGCTGACGGTTAATCATCAACGACTTTAAGGTTTACTGTCTGGTTAAATGCTGAAATTTTTGATCTGCGTTTGTGCTGCTAATACTCTTGCTTCGCTGCCGGGCATATTAAGACCTTCAGCATAAATAAAGCTTATATCTTCGATGCCAATAAAGCTAAAAAAGTCAGTTAAATATTGCGTTTGAGAATCTCTTGGTGTGCCAGCATGCATACCACCACGCGCCGCAACAACAATAACCTTTTTGTCTTTGAGTAAACCCACAGGACCATTTTCAGTATAGTTAAATGTCACGCCCGCTCTTGCTACTCTATCTACCCAAACTTTAAAGGTAGAAGGAATACCAAAATTATACATTGGCATCGCAATAACTAAGGTATCACTGGTTTTTAATTCTTCGATTAACGTATCAGAGATATTTGCCAGCTCAACCTGTTGGGCTGTACGCTCATTGGCTGGTGTCATCCAAGCGGCCATTTCTACTTGGCTTAAATGATCAAGGCTCTGCGCTGCTAAGTCACGCTCTACTACTTTAACGTCTGACGTTGCCACTAAATTCGATACTAACTCTTGGGCCAATTTTGTTGAGTTGCCTTGCTCACCATTTAATGATGACTTGATAAATAATACATTGTTCATAACTACCCCCTATGGAATGAAAAAACTAAGCTGTAAACTTGATGGGCACAGTATTGATTAAAAATGATGTCAACAAAATTACTAAATTACGCATAAATCGTTCGCTTAAAACGAATGTTAAAAAAATTAATTTTCCCGAAAGACTCATAAGGCATTCTCATGAAAAGAATGTTTTGTTATATTTTTACTAATATTGTTAACTTATAGAGAATGTTATTTTTATCAGTAAACAATGTTAACGATATATTAGATAACTTTACCCAATGTAAACGGGTATAAATCAGTCGTTAGCAATGCAATCTTTTATCATTTAATAAAAAAGTGAGTTCAACATGGCAAAAGTTTTAAAAGCAATCGAGCACGACTTAGGTGGATTACAGGTAAAGCGCGTTTTACCTCACCAAGAAAAACGTATGGTAGGTCCTTTTATTTTCTTTGACCAAATGGGCCCTAATGACTTCCCCGCAGGTAAAGGCATTAACGTCAGACCACATCCTCATATTGGCCTATCAACCTTAACTTACTTGTTTGAGGGCAGCATTTTGCACCGCGATTCGCTTGGCAATAATCTTGAGATCACCCCAGGGGATGTCAACTGGATGACCGCAGGTAAAGGTATAGTGCACTCAGAGCGTGAATCTTTTGAAGTACGAGCTAACCCGCACGCCATTAGCGGCTTACAGTGTTGGGTAGCTTTACCTGAGCATATGGCCGAACTAGAGCCAGCTTTTGTACACGTGAAAAAACAAGATTTGCCCCACTATACCCATGAAGGTGTGATGATGAGACTAATTGTCGGTGAAGCGTACGGTTTAAGCTCACCAGTGAAAAGTTATTCGCCGATGTTTTATATTGATGTTGCTGCTAGCAAAGACAGTAAAATCAGCAAACCCCACCCAAAACAAGAAACCGCGGTATTTCCGATCTGCGGCCAAGTGAAGGTCAATGGGACTACCTACGGGCCGGGCGAATTTATCTTATTAGATGAAAGCGATAATGACATTACCATGGTTGATGATGGACGCTTTATTATGCTTGGTGGTGATAAATTCGAACAAGTGCCTCGCTTACACTGGAATTTTGTCGCCTACAGTAAAGAGAGAATAGAACAAGCAAAAACTGATTGGAAAAATGGTAAATTTCCGACCATTCCTGGCGATGACAAAGAATTTATTCCCCTCTAAGCGGATAACAGGAATTTAGTTAGCAACAACTCATCACTAAAGTGATAACGTCAAGTTATGAGTACCGAGGTGAGCATAATGATAACAAGCCATTATGCTCACTTTCTTAACACGACCACTAAAATTATACATAACATGCAGTCGTCAATAATAATAATGATAAAGATAAAGAGAACCCTATGTTAGAAATGGCAGTTATCTATTTGGCCGCAGCGATTATTGCTGTGCCTATTGCAAAGCGATTAGGCTTAGGCTCTGTGCTCGGTTATTTAATCGCCGGTATACTCATTGGCCCTTTTGCTTTTGGACTGGTTGGCGATCAAACTGATGTGATGCACTTTGCTGAATTTGGCGTGGTGATGATGTTATTTTTAGTCGGTTTAGAGCTACAACCTTCAAGACTTTGGAAGTTAAGACATTCCATTATGGGTTTAGGCGGTTTACAGGTTTTACTGACCAGCGCTTTGTTTTTTGCCGTCTGTTATTTTGCCCTAAATTTACGCTGGCAAACATCATTAGCTATAGGTCTAATGCTGGCTTTGTCATCAACCGCGATTGTCATACAAACCCTGACCGAAAAGGGTTGGATCAAACAAGAGGCAGGACAAAATGCCTTTTCGGTATTGTTATTTCAAGACATTGCCGTTATTCCTATTTTAGCCTTATTACCGCTGCTCGCCTTTGCTGAAGTCACTCATGTTGCCTCAAACCATGGAAATCTAATTGAGCATTTGCCAGTTTACGGGCAAGTATTAATATCACTGGCGACCATTGCCGCCATCGTCTTTACCGGTAAGTACATTTCCACGCCGTTATTTCGTTATATTGCCGAGACCCGTTTACGGGAATTATTTACCCTGTTCGCGCTATTTTTAGTAATTGCTATTGCCGTGATCATGCAAAAAATTGGTTTATCCCCTGCTTTAGGAACATTCTTGGCGGGGGTGGTATTAGCGGAAAGTGAATTTAGACATGAATTAGAAGTTGATATTGAGCCCTTTAAAGGTTTGTTGCTGGGCTTATTTTTTATCACCGTAGGTGCCTCAATCGACTTTCCATTATTAATGGCGCAATTTAATAATGTCATGCTATTGGTCATCGGATTAATCGTCATTAAAGCGCTGGTGTTATATGCCCTTGCGCTCGTTTTTAACCTTAAAAGCAAACAAAAATTACTCTTTACCTTGGCATTAGCACAAGGGGGCGAATTTGCCTTTGTGCTACTTTCATTGACCAGCAGCTTACAAATTCTCAGCGTTGAGCAAACTAAGTTAGCCACTTTAGTGGTCGCTATCTCAATGCTAACGGCACCTTTGTTATTAATGTTTTATGAAAAAATCATCAATCGCGCAGACAACAGCCAGCAAGCCTATGACAACCCCGAAGAAATAGAAGCCGCTAAAAATGTTATCATCGCCGGCTATGGCCGCTTTGGTCAGGTGATTGGCCGCTTGCTAACCGCGCAAGGCTATCATTTATCGATCCTTGACCATAGCCCAAGCCAAATTGAATTATTACGGCGCTTTGGTAATAAAGTGTTTTATGGCGATGCGGCACGGATAGATTTATTAGCGGCATCTGGTGCTAATGAGGCGCAGTTATTAGTTATTGCCATTGATGATGCTGACAAAGTGCTGGAAATCGCGACACTGGCCAAAAAACACTATCCGCAGTTAAAAATTGCTGCACGTGCCATTGACCGTCGCCATGCATACCAGTTGATGAGCCTTGGCATTGAAACCTTTAAACGCGAGACTTTCGATTCCGCGCTTAACTTAGGGGTTGAAGCACTTACCCTGCTGGGTAATGATCAGGCTGATGCCAAGCGTGCAGGTGAATTATTTGCCCAACACGACAATGAATCGTTAACCGTGCTAGCAGACCTATGGGGCGATGATCACAGCTATGGTATTGCGGTAAAACAACGTATTGAAGATTTAAAACAGGTATTGAGAAACGATAGAAGCGAACAAGACAAGCTCAATACTTGTCGCGATAGCGACAACATGCCTTGCGATGACGTGCAAGCTAAAGTCTTGAGCACAAACAATGATGTGAGCAAATAATGCTGAGAATTTCTTTAGAGCAGTGGCGTATGTTTCATGCCGTGGTTGAATTTGGTGGTTTTAATCAAGCATCGCAAGGTGTACATAAAAGCCAATCCAGTATTCACAATGCCGTCAGTAAAATAGAAGAGTCGTTAGGCATCAAACTCTTTACCATTGCAGGGCGAAAAACCGTTTTAACGCCAGCGGGTGAATTACTGCTTAAGCGGGCAAACTATTTGCTCGACGAAGCCAGAAAAATTGAAAAAATTGGCCTCACCTTAAGTCAAGGTATTGAAACTAAGTTAAAAATTGCCGTTGATGAAATATTTCCGCGCTCAATACTGTATCAAGTGCTTGAACAAGTCTCACTGCAATATCCGTTATTGCAAATTGAGTTGCTTGAATCCGTGCTTAGTGGTGCTAGTGAATTACTTGAACACGATGATGTCGAGATTGCTATATCGCCAATATCATTAGGGGCAGGTTTTAGTGAAAGCTTGTGTTACATCGCCTTTAGTGCCGTTGCCAGTCCTGAGCATCCCTTACATAAAATTAAGCGAAAATTAACTTTAGAGGATCTAAAGCGCCATCGACAAATAGTAGTACGTGACTCCGCGCAAATAAATAAAGCGAAAAAAGCCAGCGAAGGTTGGCTAGAAGCAAATCAGCGTTGGACCGTAAGCCATATGCAAAGCTCAATTGATATGATCTCCAAAGGTTTAGGATTTGCTTGGCTGCCGATAAATTTAATTGAACACCAGCTAGAAAATAACCAGCTAAAACCATTAAAACTTGCTGAAAATGCTCAGCGTTCAACTCAGCTTTATCTGACTTTTAAAGATGGTGATAGCCTTGGTCCGGCCGCAAGAAGCTTTTTAGGCGAGCTGAGATTACAATGCATGAATTTACAGGGCCCATAAACAATACTGGTTTAATAGTAATATACATTCTCTTAAATCGAACAATATGTGCTAATAATGCTAATTTTAATCTACTATCAAGAAAGATAAAATAACTTCAAGAAAATCAATTGAAGGAGTTATCACATGAAATATATCAGAAAATCAGCAGATCGCGGCAAAGCAAACTTTGGCTGGTTAGACAGTAAGCATACATTTTCGTTTGGCAATTACTACGACAAAAAACATATGGGCGTATCGGTTTTACGCGTTATTAACGATGATATGGTGATGCCAGGCAAAGGTTTTGGCGAGCACGGTCATCGTGATATGGAAATTATTTCCTATGTGATTGAAGGCGCATTAAAGCACGAAGATAGCACAGGCAATAGTTATACAGTACCTGCTGGCGATGTTCAGCGTATGAGCGCAGGCAAAGGCGTAATGCATTCGGAGTTTAATGCCTCGAACAGCAAAAAAGTTAAGTTTTTGCAAATTTGGATCCAACCCAATGTTTTTGGTATTAAGCCCAGTTATGAGCAAAAAAGTATTCGCCAAAAAGGCCCATTAACACCGCTAGTTAACCCTAGAGGGGAAGATGGTGCATTGTCAATCAACCAAGATGCGAGCTTATCACGTTTAGTACTAAAGAAAGGTGAAAGTATTAGCTTAAACACTGAACAGCGCATCGGTTATTTGCATATTGTTAAAGGTCAGTTAACTGCAGAAGCACAACAATTCTCCGCCGGTGATGGTTTTGCCGTTGAGCCTGAGCAAGTGCTTGAATTAACTGCCAATGCCGCTATTGAAGCCATATGGTTTGATTTACCACCGGCTTAATTAGCGCAATTAATAGAAAAGGTCACGTTATAAATGGAAATATCAGCTGTATTACTTATTGCTTTTGTGGTGTTACTGATTGGTATTTCCAAATCTGCATTTGCTGGGGCACTTGGCGTATTTGCCGTGCCCCTGTTAATGCTCAAATTTAGCGCTATTGAAGCCATCACCTTGATGTTACCCCTGCTGATCATTGCCGATATCATGAGCGTAAAAAGCTTTTGGAAAAAATGGGACTCGGCATTATTAACCTCATTGATACCGGGCGCCATTATAGGTATTGTCAGCGCGAATTTACTGATGGACTTTATCAACGCTACTCATCTACGCTTTTTTATCGCCTTTATTTGTATTACCTTTGCGCTTAAAAATATCGCCTTTAAACAATTGCAATTAAGCTTTGTCAATAATCGTCCCGGCGCCTATCTGATGTCGGCAACTTCCGGGATCACTAGCACATTAGTGCATGCTGGCGGACCGCCATTGATCATCTACTTTACCGCGATTGGTTTAGCGCAAACTAAATTTGTCGCAACCGCCGCGGCCTTTTTCGCTGTGATGAACATCATTAAATTAATCGGCGTAGTTTCTTTAGGACTATTAACCTTTGATACGGTATTAACTGCCTTGGCCTTCTTTCCTTTAGCCCTTATGGGAAATTGGTTAGGCGTGAAAATTAATCAACACTTAAATAAACAACTGTTTTTAAAAGTAATGAATTTTCTGTTATTGCTGTTAGGCATCTGGCTTTTATGGCGGTAAATCCATAATAGCAATACAACTCACCACCCTATTTCATGCTTATTCAAGTGATACGGCTATAATAATCGAAGCATGATAATAAGTTCCTCAGTATCGTCATTAACATTAAAAGTAAATTATATTGAGAAGTGTCAAATACCTTTAGTTGCATTAATAAATTGACCTATTTTATACGCCGAATAAATTGCCAAACACTAGGTCTTTATTTTACTCACTAGTTGTTTTAAAAATAAATAACGAAGTAGTTGGTGGTTTAAATCGGGAGAAATGACCATGTATGTTATGGGCGATTATTGATTCATTGATTTCTTTGCTAACTTAACCATTCGCCCTGTCGACGCTAAACACCATGTTGAAAATACACATTAGTTAAAACTTAATATTTTTAACTAATGGAACAACAATTAAAACCGCTTTATATTAATTTAAAGCGGTTTTATATTTATAATAACAATCTAGGTAATAAGCGTTTAAAAATTAAACTTTCCAAGGTAACATCTCTTCTAAATCAACGATATCGCCACAAGCAATAGACTCATACCCCGCTAACTTTGCTACCTGTTCATGAAATTTTTCACTTTTTATCTCATTTATTAAGCGCTGAACAGATAATTGTTCAAGGGTCTTGTGATGACAAACTAAAACGTAGTGCTCTATAGTTAAAGGGATGAAATTTAGCGCAAATTGACGAGCTGCGGTTTCAATACCAATACCGACATCTGCCATGCCTGACGCTACATATGCTGCGACAGCAGAATGAGTAAATTCAAATTTATCAAAACCAATAACATCTTTAGCGTCCACTGATGATCTTTTTAGGAGTTCATCTATCAATAAGCGCGTACCTGAATGTTTTTGTCGATTAATAAAGGTAACATCATCCTGCATTAAGTCAGAAATTTTAGTAATGTTTTTAGGGTTTTCTTTTTTGACAATCAACCCTTGCTTACGTGTAACAAACCGAATGACTTTATAGGTATTAGCTTTGAAATATTTATTATAAATATCAATTAACCTTTGACTAACAACATCGGTTGGTAAGTGAAATGCAGCAATATCACATAGCCCTTTACTTAGCGCATCAAATGACTCTTCATAGCTTTTATATTGCAAGTCTAGCTTAAATTTATGGGTGAAATTGGGTAGCAAAGCAACAGCATAACCATAGCTTGCGGCAATTTTTAGCAAAGGCTCTTTAACCATTAAATGTTTTTGTATTTCTAAATTCAATTCTGACGCAATGCTGATTAACTGAGGTTCAAATCGTGCCTGAGCTCTTTGTTCAGCCCAAAGTAGCTTTTCACCTAACGGTGTTAAAAGTGCCCCTTTGCCTTTTTTTAGTTCGACTAAATCAGAGCCAAAAAAGTCTGTCCATTTTTTCAGTACATTCCAGACATGACGATAAGACATACCTAATTTTGTTGCCGCTATCGTCAACTTTCCATCATTATGTACGGCACTCAGCAAGACAAAAAGTCGCGGGTCTACATACTCACCTTGCTCATCATAAAATGACCATGCGGGTTTAATTTGAATTCTCTTTGACAATAGTGCTTTATCGGTCATTTTTCACCTGTATATTATTTTTAACTTTGCTTGTGCAAACCATTGCTATTGATTGAATCCTTTGGCCTCTCATTTTCATAAGCTAAATCACGCTGCTAAAGCGATTTAAAAAACGCTTATTTATGAAGTAAAGTTCATATTCTTATACCAAAACAATGGTGCTATAGTCAATTAATAGCAAGAACTACAAGACAATAACAAATATGCAGATTATTTCACATGTGTATTTTGTAACAGACTTTCAGGAGTTAGTATGAAAATAGAATTTTCTTCCCCTTTATCCAATGTAGAAAACATCATTGATTCTTTAAAAAATAAAGAAGGCGCTCTGTTACCTATCTTACATGCCATTCAAAAAGAAGTGGGCTATATCGCTCCTCAAGCAATTGAACGAATAGCGATAAAGCTAAAACAAACTCCAGCGGAAATTCACGGTGTCATTAGTTTTTATCATCAATTTCGTACATCTCCTCCAGCTAAATATAAAATTCAAATTTGCCGTGCAGAAGCATGTCAATCACGAGGAAGTCGACAACTTGAAGTACACGCTAAAAATCTTTTAAATATTGATTATCATCAAATGACGAGTGATAAAAAGTTCAGCTTGGATAGTGTTTATTGTCTAGGTAACTGTGCAACAGGTCCTAATATTAGAATTAACGATGACCTTTATGGTCGTATTTCTAATGAGAAATTTGAACAAGTTCTTTCTAATGTAGACCGCGAATTAAAGTGAGATAGACAATGACAATGAAAATTTTTATTCCACGAGAAAGCACAGCTGTTTCTTTAGGAGCCCATGATGTTGCTCAAGCATTTACGCACTATGCATCACACCATGATATTGACATAAAAATCATCAGAAATGGCTCGCGGGGTCTATTTTGGTTAGAGCCTATGATTGAAATAGAAACAGCACATGGCCGTATGGCATATGGTCCTGTGGCATCCTCAGATGTTGAAAGCATCATGGCGGATATAACCGATAATATCTGTCATGAAAAGCCACCATGCCATACGCTTGCGCTAGGCCTGACGGAAGAGATTGGCTATTTAAAAAAACAAACTCGACTGACATTTGCCCGTGCAGGTATTATCGACCCCGTTTCTCTCGATGACTATCTGGCCTTAGATGGCTTTAAAGGCTTGCAAAAATCACTGGCGTTATCAACCCAGGAAATTGTTACTGCTGTTGTAGAATCAGGTCTTCGTGGTCGAGGTGGCGCTGCTTTTCCTACGGGGATAAAGTGGCAAACGGTTAGAGATGCAGTCGCTGAGCAAAAATATATTGTCTGTAACGCAGACGAAGGCGATTCAGGTACCTTTGCCGATAAATTAGTGATGGAATGTGACCCGTTTATGCTTATTGAAGGCATGATTATTGCCGGATTAGCTGTGGGTGCAAACCAAGGCTATATTTATTTACGCTCAGAATACCCTATCGCTGATGAAATTTTACAGCAAGCGATTAAGATTGCTAATGAAGCCGGTTATTTAGGGGATAACATTTGTGGTAGCGGAAAAAGCTTTAATTTAGAAGTGAGATTAGGCGCAGAAGCGTATATTTGCGGTGAAGAAACCGCGCTATTAGAATCGCTCGAAGGCAAAAGAGGTATGGTGCGCTTCAAACCGCCACTACCTGCTTTAGAAGGTCTGTTTGGTAAACCCACCATAGTTAACAATGTCCTCTCGCTCGCGGCTATTCCTTTTATCATGAGTCAAGGTAGTCAGGCATACCAACAATATGGCACAAATCGTTCACGAGGTACCTTACCTTTTCAACTTGCAGGTAATGTTAAGCAAGGTGGATTAATTGAACTGCCCTTTGGCTCGAGCTTACAAGATCTGATTGATGATTTTTCAGGGGGTACCGCGAGTAATCGTCCGATAAAAGCGATTCAGGTGGGGGGTCCATTAGGTGCTTATTTACCGGTAAACAAACTCGATATCCCGCTTGATTATGAAGCATTTTCTCAGGCATCTGCTGTTCTGGGTCATGGCGGAATTGTGGTCTTTGATGACAGTGTTGATATGCTTGAACAAGCACGCTTTTCGATGGAGTTTTGTGTGGTTGAATCTTGCGGGAAATGTACCCCATGTAGAATTGGTTCAACGCGCGGTGTAGAAGTCATTGATCGTATAAAAAACAATGAGCGACGCGCTGAGAATATGACTTTACTTAACGATCTTTGTGACACCATGATTGACGGCTCTTTATGTGCAATGGGCAGCATGACCCCTATCCCCGTGCGAAGTGCTTACAATGATTTTCCTCAAGACTTTTATTTACCAACGCAGGAGAGCAATCATGATTAAATATTATGATCCGGCAACCAACACCCCCTTCAATAAAGCAATCGATTTTAATAAAGATTACGGTACGCCTGCCAGCACCTCCACAGAAATAGTCGCTATTGAAATTGATGGCGTAAAAATTACCGTTCCTGCTGGTACTTCAGTAATGCGCGCTGCCGCAATCGCTGATATTAATATCCCTAAACTGTGTGCTACCGATAACATCGAAGCGTTCGGTTCTTGTCGTTTATGTGCCGTACAAATTGAAGGTATGAGAGGCTATCCAACCTCTTGTACAACACCGGTTAAAGAAGGCATGGTGGTATCAACTGAAAATAATGACATTGCAAAATTACGACGTAATATCATGGAACTCTACATATCTGATCACCCACTTGACTGCTTAACTTGTTCAAGTAATGGCGATTGTGAATTACAAGATATGGCTGGCGCTGTCGGTTTACGTGAAGTACGTTATGGTTTTGATGGCGAGAATCATCTTGACGCCAAGATTGATGACTCTAACCCTTATTTTACTTTCGAACCCAGTAAATGTATCACCTGCTCTCGTTGCGTTAGAGCCTGTGAAGAAGTCCAAGGTACATTCGCGTTAACCATTGAAGGAAGAGGTTTTGCCTCAAAGGTCAGTGCCGGCACCAGCGAAAACGATTTCTCATCCTCTGATTGTGTCTCTTGTGGTGCATGCGTACAGGCTTGCCCTACCGCAACCCTGATGGAGAAATCAGTCATTGACAAAGGACAACCAGAACACAGTATTATCACAACTTGTGCTTATTGTGGTGTTGGTTGCTCCTTTAAAGCTGAAATGAAAGGCGAAGAAGTTATACGCATGGTGCCCTATAAAGGCGGTAAAGCTAATCAGGGCCACTCTTGTGTAAAAGGTCGCTTTGCCTTTGGTTACGCGACTCATAAAGACCGCGTAACTGAGCCGATGATCCGTGACAGCATCGATCAGCCATGGAAAGTGGTTAGTTGGGACGAAGCTTTAGCATTTTCAGCGAATAAGATTAAAAAAATTCAGGCCGAATATGGCCGTGAAAGCGTTGGCGGCATTACATCATCTCGCTGTACCAATGAAGAAACCTATTTAGTACAAAAATTGATCCGCGCGGCTTTTGGTAATAATAATACCGACACCTGTGCCCGTGTTTGTCATTCACCTACAGGTTATGGTCTAAAAGCGACCATTGGCGAATCAGCAGGTACACAAACCTTCGATTCAGTAATGAAAGCTGATGTCGTCATGGTGATTGGCGCAAACCCGACCGACGCTCACCCGGTATTTGCTTCACAGTTGCGTAAACGTTTGCGCCAGGGAGCAGAGTTAATCGTGGTCGACCCCAGAACCATTGATTTACTTAATACTGCGCACATGAACGCAAGTCATCACCTGCCGCTAAAACCGGGCACCAACGTTGCTATGATCAATGCCATAGCGCACGTTATTATCAGTGAAGGCTTGGAAGACAAAAACTTTATTGACCAGCGCACAGATGAATATAGCGCATGGCGTGAATTTATTTTGGAAGAGGTCAACTCTCCCGAAGCGATGGAAAGTATTACCACGGTTAATGCCGAGCTAATCCGCCTTGCTGCTCGTACTTTTGCCAAGGCAAAAAATGGTGCCATCTATTATGGCTTAGGTGTTACTGAGCACAGCCAAGGTTCAACCATGGTTATGGGGATAGCGAACTTAGCCTTGGCCACAGGTAACATAGGTCGTGAAGGCGTGGGGATTAATCCATTGCGTGGACAGAACAATGTTCAAGGCTCTTGCGATATGGGTTCATTTCCACAGGAACTACCCGGTTATCAGCATGTCAGTGACGATGGACTACGTGCAAAATTCGAAAAAAGTTGGGGCGTAACCTTAGATAACGTACCAGGATTTCGTATTCCAAACATGTTTGACGCGGCTATTGAAGGCACGTTCAAAGCCATGTATGTGCAAGGAGAAGACATCTTACAGTCCGATCCTAATACCCAACATGTACAGGCCGCATTATCATCATTAGAATGTTTAATTGTCCAGGATATTTTTCTAAATGAAACGGCATTATATGCACACGTATTTTTACCTGGCTCTTCATTTCTGGAAAAAGATGGTACCTTTACAAATGCGGAAAGACGGATAAATCGCGTACGTAAAGTCATGAAGCCATTAGCTAAATTTGCAGACTGGGAGGTTACCCAAAAGCTGTCTAATGCTTTAGGTTACCCAATGAATTATCAACACCCTGCTGAGATAATGGATGAAATAGCCTCATTAGTGCCTACGTTCAGTAAGGTCAGTTATCAAAAGCTCGACGAACTAGGCAGTATTCAGTGGCCTTGTAACGAAGAATTCCCTGATGGTTCACCCATCATGCATGTGGAAAGCTTTCCAATTGGCAAGGGGCGCTTTGCAATTACGCCATACTTGGCCAGTGAGGATCGCGCTAATAAACGCTTTCCATTACTATTAACCACTGGGCGAATACTCAGTCAATATAATGTTGGTGCGCAAACACGACGTACTGCCAATCAAACATTGCACACAGAAGACTTGCTTGAAATACATCCCAATGATGCGGAAGAAAGGGGCATTAATGATGGCGACTGGTTAGGCATTAGCAGTCGCGCGGGCGATACGGTATTAAAAGCAAAAGTGAGTGATCGTATGCAAAGTGGCGTGGTCTTCACGACCTTTCATCACCCGATAAGTGGTGCCAACGTGATTACTACCGACAGTTCTGATTGGGCGACTAATTGTCCTGAATATAAAGTGACAGCGGTACAGGTTGAAAAAGTCACTTCGCCATCCGCTTGGCAAACGCGTTATAAAAAATTCACTGCCGAACAGCAAGCGCATTTTAAACGTGCCCCTAAAAAACAACAAACCACCATAGGAAGTTAACGTTGACGCTGGAAGATGAAGCAAAATTGCCAACAAGTCATGTAACACTGCCGGTTCACTATTGGCAGCAAGGTAGTGAGCTAGCACAAAGCAAGCTGGACTGTATCGCTGAGGAAGTGCCTATTGCCATGGTCTACAATGGTATTTCTCACGCGGTGATGATGGCCTCACCGGCGAACTTACATGAGTTTTCCTTAGGGTTTAGTTTGTCTGAAGGTATTATTAATAGCGCCGCCGAAATGTATCATGTTGAGCTTGTTGCTAGTGAAAAAGGTATAGAAGTACATATTGAGATTAGCTCTGAACGTATGATGGCTTTAAAGTCACACCGACGTAACCTTACTGGCCGCACAGGCTGCGGTTTATGTGGCAGTGAATCACTGGCGACCGCCATTCGGCCAATAAAGAGTGTGACGCCACAAGCATTGCCCCCTTCGCAAGTCATTCAACATGCCCTGTCGCAGCTTAGTGAGTATCAAAAATTACAATCGTTAACTGGCGCCGTGCATGGCGCGGCATGGTGCGACAATACTGGTAAGATCATCCTCTTGTGTGAGGATGTCGGGCGACACAATGCGTTAGACAAGTTAATTGGCACCTTAGCGCTACGTAAAGTGGACACTAAGAACGGCTTTGTGCTGATTTCAAGCAGAGCAAGTTATGAAATGGTACAAAAAGTAACAAGTGTCAATATAGCCACATTAGTTGCGGTGTCCGCGCCAACGGCGTTAGCAATAACCCTGGCAAAGCAAGCTGCGCTTAATTTAGTTGGCTTTGCTCGCCCTGGTCGCCATACGTATTACACAAATTTAAAAAATCAAATAGGAACAATATAACCATGAGTAGTTCGCAAATTAAAACCCTGGTTAGCATGCTCAACCAAATTGCCGATAACAATAGCTACAAAAAAACCGATGAAGAAACGGCAGCAGTTGTTGCTGATCACGTAAAGAAATTTTGGGCACGTTCAATGAAAGAAAATATAATAAAGTATGCCAATAGTGATGGCTCAGCGTTATCCCCCGCCATAAAACTAGCCTTAGCCCAGTTATAAAAATTAGTCCACCATGCATAGCATGGCTCAACCATAACGCAGTTACAGGTGTAGTGGAATTATAGGAATACCAAAGAGTTACCTTCGCTTTACTTTAAGCATTCGGGGAATTATCTCAGGTATTGTCAATTTTAATCTTATACCCTATATTGCATTGAGGTTGATGGTTTGGTGACAAGTTCAGCATAATCAGTTGGCGATGTATCATCTGCGACAAATTGCTCTATTAGTCGCTCTAAATCAGGATAAAATACCGACCAATTACTTGGGAAGCATCACTACTTAGCAATAATTCACGAACTAAATCGTCATCATCAACCTTCAAGCACCGCTTGCCTTGTTTCATTCGACTTGGGTCTGGGTAGCTAAGTATGGTACACAATTCATGCACTTTTAATTTATTCACCTATCTTTCGTCCAGAGTTACAAACTTAATATTTGAGAAGTAAAAAAGTTAATACATCGAGTATATTAGAGTGAAATAAATCATGAGCGAAACATTTAGATTTGAAATTTATAACCAACCCCTTTAATCGTTATGATCCAACAGGGATTGCTTGGGTCAAATTCAACCTTTTTTCTCAATAAATGCATGTATTGATAAAGATCAGATTTGTTTGCACGTTTTCTATTCGGCCATAAGTGAGTGATCAACTTTTCGTTCGTGCATACACGTTCTGGATCCTCAGATAGCAACTTAAAAAGCTTAAATTCCTTTGCCGTAAGATCTAAATTTTTTCCTTTTAAGAAAATGTTTTGACAATCTTTGTCTATTTCAAAAGGACCTAACGATTCCAGAGCTGCATCTGAATTAGGTAAGCTAACTTGGCCATTAAGTGGTTTTGATGAAAAAGACTTGATGGTGCCTAATAATTTACGGCGACCAGATCCTAAGCGACGATTATAATTCCTTCTTTCATCGAAAAAATGAATAAAATCGAACATATATTTATTAATATAATCATCCAGCTTTTCAATAAAAAGCTCGTGTTTATAATAACTTATCCAAGATAACATACGGTAAAGTGGCATTTTATTCAAATTATGTATGGCACAAATAGGAGTAGAGTATTTATTATGTATCTTATTTAACGATTTCAAATGTTCTTCAATCACGGTAGAAGTCAGCTCTCGCAGATCAAAAATAATTAATTTAAAATTAGGATTTTCACCATTACTAAGCAGAGGCTTAGCGCTAGAGATACAATTGAGAGTAAAATGATTAGCAACACAATAGCCCGTTAATAAGCCAATAATAAAACTATCATTTGAGATTATGAGCAAACTATTGTTAGGCTGGAAACATGTCATGTTCAAATCCTTTGATAATATTAATCGACATCGTCATAGAAAATACACAGGAAAGCATAACTGATAGCTATTGCACTTAAATATTAAGCAATAGCTATACCTAAAATAATTTTTAACACTAATACAACAGTTTAATTAACTCACTTAATATCACCGTTAACAAAACAAGTATTGAAGTGTAAAAAAAGCTGACAGTAAAACGACACGCAGAACCTACCCTATTATATTAACTCATACCTTAACTGCTGATGGCTGTTACATTTTATAAAAGCATATAAAAAACTAGGTTATTTTGATCTTTTATTAAGTCTTTTTTAAGTCTTTTTTGATGTGATTTTAATGGAGTTTTAAGTTAGCCATCAACTACTATTCATTGTGAATACAAAGCAGCTGCATTCAGATATGTTAACGCAAATGTCGGTTAACGCTTTTTATACATGCATACACGCTTTATATGGACGTTAAAGGTGTCTCTATTTTTCTTATATAATTTATAGCCTTAAGTGTTTAAATTAGATTAATAGTTACTAATTAATTTTTAGTGGAGTATACAATATGAAATATTTTAACAAAAGCATACTAGCAGTCAGTATTGCCCTAATACTGAGTTCGACAGCCACTTTAGCAATGGCAAATGATGTAGACAATGGCTCAGCAGCTGCAAATGAAACCTCAACAGCAACTACCGAGAATTCAGGTAATAACAACTCAGATAATACTAATAACTCTGACAACAGTGATAATTCTGATAACACCAACAACTCGGATAACAGTACTGCTGACAACGATGACAACAGCAATAACTCCGATAACAGTGATAACAGTGATAATTCGGATAATTCAGACAATACCAATAACTCGGATAACAGCACGGCTGACAACGACGACAACAGTAATAACTCGGATAACAGCAACAATTCCGACAACAGCGACAATTCTGATAATTCGGATAACTCAGATAATACCAATAACTCAGATAACAGTACGGCTGACAACGACGACAACAGCAATAACTCCGATAACAGCACCGCTGATAACGACGACAACAGTAATAACTCGGATAACAGCAACAACTCAGATAATAGCGATAATTCTGATAATTCTGATAACTCAGATAATACCAATAACTCGGATAACAGCACGGCTGACAACGACGACAACAGTAACAATTCAGACAACAGCAATAACTCGGATAACAGCACTGCTGATAACGACGACAACAGTAATAACTCGGATAACAGCAACAACTCAGATAATAGCGATAATTCTGATAATTCTGATAACTCAGATAATACCAATAACTCGGATAACAGCACGGCTGACAACGACGACAACAGTAACAATTCAGACAACAGCAATAACTCCGATAACAGCACGGCTGATAACGACGACAACAGTAATAACTCGGATAACAGCAACAACTCAGATAATAGCGATAATTCTGACAACTCGGATAATTCAGATAACAGTGATAATTCTGATAATACTGATAACTCAGATAACTCAGATAACTCGGACAATAGCATGGCTAATGCGAGTGGTATGGGGTCTGCCATTGCCACAAATGGTAGTACGGTTAATCTAGATCACAGTGATAATAGTGATAACTCAGATAATTCGGATAATTCGGATAACTCTGACAATAGCATGGCTAACGCGAGTGGAATGGGGTCTGCCGTAGCCACCAATGGAAGTACTGCAAATGTAGATAACAGTGATAATAGTGATAACTCAGATAACAGTGATAACAGTTTTGCTGATGCAAGTGATCACTCAGCTTCAGCGAATAATGGCAGTACTGCCAATGTTGATAACAGTGACAATAGCGACAATAGCGACAATAGCGATAACAGTTCAGCTTGGGCTGATGGCTGGGGAACATCTTCAGCAAATAATGGCGGTACCGCTAGTACAACCTATAGTGTTAATGAATCTACATTAATGGGAACAGTAACTGAAAATACATTGGCATATAACTTCGATGGTGCTTCTACAATAGCAACTAGTAACAATATGACAGATACCTTTAATGGTAGCGCTGGTATTAACCAAAATGTGCAAAACCTTGGTGCTAATGCTTTGACGCAACAACAAGTGTCACTACAAGGGAATGTTAATGTAAATCAATAATGGTGTGTACATCATTTAAGGTTTATATAACGTTATGTTAGAAAGTTGCTGGCAATATTGTCAGCAACTTTCTATAAGGATAAGTGCTATGAAAAACCTATATCAAAGTATTCATCTATTATTATTGTTCAGCTTATTAATGACAATAAGTAACAAAACCTCTGCCGAAGATGTAGTGATGATTAATGTTGCGCCTGTAATGCTGGAAGAGTTGGATCAAATACGTGGCCTTGGTGGAGTCGTCGACGTTACTAACAATGCTGACTTAAGAGCCGTACTTACCGACAATGATGCTAACAACAGTGTCACAGGATATAACATCATAGATCAAGGCTCATTTAATGACGCAAGCGGTATATTTTCAATCATCCAAAATACGGGTAATAATGTCATCATTCAAGACTCGACTATCATTACTATTACAATATCTCCAGATTAAAGGTAACCATGATGCGTCGAATATTTACGGTGATTTTATCGCTAATACTACTAATGCTTCCCGTACAGGCTAGCACAGTGAATTTAGGTGGGGTTTTCAGTGGTGGCGATTTTTCAATAAATATTTCAAGTATCACGGAATTACGCTTCAAAACTATATATAAGCAGCAGTACGACTTTAGTTGTGGCTCTGCCACTTTAGCAAGTTTATTGTCTTTTCATTATGATGATGTTGTAGATGAATTCATGGTTTTTAAAGATATGTATAACAATGGTAATCAACAAAAAATACAACAGAATGGCTTCTCATTACTTGATATGAAACATTATTTATCACGTCGAGGTTATAACTCTAATGGTTTTAAAATTAGTTTAAAGCAGCTTGCAAAAGCTGAAATTCCAGCCATAACTATTATTAATAATAAAGGTTATATGCACTTTGTTATTATTAAAGGCATTGATGATAACGAAGTATTAATTGGTGACCCTGCCGTTGGCATTAAAGTTTATAGCAGAGCAGAGTTTGAAAAAGTGTGGAATAAAAGAATTTTGTTTGTAATTCAGGACAAAAAGGATATTGCATCTAATCATTACCAATCTCAAGCAGAATGGAGACTCAGAGTGAAGGGCCATTTAGTCCTCGCTGTAGATCATTCGAGTTTAGCATTATTTAATATGCTCCAACCTTCAGCAATTGACTTTTGATTTACATTAAAGGAAATCTACATGAATATGAACTCAGCGATTCTTTTAAAAATTATTCTCATAATAGTGACATTTATAGTCACCATGGATTCAGATAAAGTTTCAGCGGCAACAAGTAGTGATGAGGTAATTTTTGTGCAATCTTTAGAGAAAGAAAATTGGCACAAAGTATCTGACACTCAGTTGGCTCACACACGTGGAGGGTTTATATTACCTAATGGTGTAATTGTTGATATCAGTTTTGAGAAACGTATATTTCAAAATGGTGAAGAAATCGCAAGCTCTTATTTTCAAACACCAAATAGTCACAGTATAGTTCAAAATGGAAAATTGAATGTACCAGGGTTATCCAGCGCCCTATTCCAGTCAATTATTCAAAATGATCTCGACAACCAAACACTACAAACCATCAATAACATCAACATTGATATTAAAAACTTAAATAATATCAATTTAACGCCAAATAATAATCAATTTTATAACTTGCACTCAATATGCACTCATTGCCAATAGCCATTTGGCTAATGTTAACTGAGTTATAAATAAGGCTTATAATATATTGAGTTAAAACACCATTGGAACCCTGAAGTTTAATCGAACATCAGGTGCATCATCTGTTACACCAATATTCAATGATAAATTAATGTTCGTTTGTTGAGAATAGTTGAATGAAAAACCAATAATCAATTGCCCAATATCAAGCTCGCTACCATTAATTTTAACGTCATCAATTTTAGATTTTAATACATGTTTATGTGAGTAACTTAAGCTCATAGAAGTGCGTTCATTCAACGACAACCCTAAGCCGAAGCTTAAGCCTATGCTATCACCGGGATTGACTCGACCAACATCTTCATCTGTGCCTAAATTATTACCATAGCTAATGTTACCGAAAAGTACGCCAGGGTCTGTTGGATAAATTGCAGTTAAACTAGGTTGAACACTGAAATATCCTGATCCTGTTGGTAACTCTGTAGGAAAAACACCTCCCGGCGTCGATTCTACATATTCAACATCGAATGGACTTGTACCTGTAGGAATTGTAGCAACCAGATTAAAAACATAAATTGCTCCGCCATCTACCCCAGAATTTAGTTGGTAACGTGTTGACAGTTCTATATCACCAATATCACTACCACTTGCTGTAAATATTTCATCTTCACTAACGCCTACACTTACAGGACGAGAGCGCTGACTGTCATTACGGCCAACGTAAGAAAGTTTGAGGTCGACTTCCCATCGATCAGTCAAACCATATCGTGTACCGAGACTGCCAATAACGGTATGGCGTTTTATTTCTCTAAGATCGATTAAACCCACCACTAGTGCAGGAAGAAAAGAATACGCATCTAGAAATACACGGTTAGTATCTGTATACGAATAGCCTATTCTTGGCTCTATTATTAAAGTACCTGCCTTTGTAAGCACCCCGCTAATATTAGTACTTAATTTAGGTATGGCAGATACATCAATACGTGTTGATGTTTTAGGTGGCGCCTTGCCTACGGGCTTATTAACAACTTTTGGATTGGCTTTGTTATTTTGCTTAGTAACTTTATTTTCTGATGATTGACGGGGAGTATTTGTACTTTTTTGATCCGTTTTAGCATTTTGATTTTTAATCAAACGTTTTAAGTTTTCAATTTCTTCTCCCTGTTTAATGAGTATTTTATGCTGTCGTTCTAACTCAAGTTGATACTTTGTTTTAGCTGAGTCTTGCGGTTCAGTAATTTGCTGAGCATAACTGTAATGAGTTGTAGATATCCACAATGTAGACATAAGCACAAACAGGTTATATCGCATTACACCAGGCAGGTTTAAGTGATTGTTAGTTTTTTCCATAAGTTTCCCTTCTATGAAAACATTCAATTATTTCAGCCAATCGTTGACGTTTACAAATATATTTATTAAGTGAAAGTCATATTTCCGACTTATAAAGTAGTAAATGTAAGCTTATATGGTAAACGTTGAAATGCAAATTTAGGATCTGAAGCGTAATACTTGGTAAATTTACAAGTCTCCAGTTCCAATTAGCCAATAGTGTCAAAGTGATCATTAAAAAAGTTCTCCTCTCTGGTGATAAGAGTTTAACTAAAGCATTTTTAAGAACGATAATATCTAAAATTGATGTTAAACCAACTGAGGTAACTGGGGTTTGGTAAATTTAAGACGAAAAAAAATCACTAATAAATAGCGGTTTTTTAAAATGTGGCGGTTAACTTAAAGGATGAAGTTATGTGGTTTCACAAGGATGTGATAAAAACCTAGAGATAGAGATTTGAACTCTAATATAGGTTTAGCGCTACAAACCCTACTTATTAATCAAGTATTAGAAAAGCAAAAAGCCCGCTAATCTTTCAATTAGCGGGCTTTTCTTAATGTGGCGGTGAGATAGAGATTTGAACTCTAATATAGGTTTAGCGCTACAAACCCTACTTATTAATCAAGTATTAGAAAAGCAAAAAGCCCGCTAATCTTTCAATTAGCGGGCTTTTCTTAATGTGGCGGTGAGATAGAGATTTGAACTCTAGAAGGGCTACAAACCCTTGCCGGTTTTCAAGACCGGTGCTTTCGACCACTCAGCCATCTCACCTGAAATTCAAAAGCATTGCTGCTTGAGAACGAGGCGAATATTAAAGGCTCGAAATTCTCTTGTAAAGGATTTATTCTATAAAAAAGTTTGTTTGCTAAAAAAATCAACAAATTGTCATTTATTTAAGCAAATTGAGTCAGTTTTTACCTTTAAGGAAAACTTGTGAGCGCAGAAAACCTTTGTCGATGCCCGTGGTTAGACACCACAAAACCCGATTACGTTGCTTATCATGATGATGAATGGGGCGTGCCAGTTTATGATGATCGCAAATTATTTGAATATTTAACCCTAGAATCAGCCCAAGCGGGTTTAAGTTGGTATACCATTTTAAAGCGTCGTGACGGTTACCGTGAAGCCTTTGCTAATTTTGATGTTAATGCGGTTGCACAGTTCACAGAGCAAAAAGTGGATGAATTACTGTTAAACAGCGCCATTATTCGCCACCGCGGAAAAATTCAAGCCGCGATTAATAATGCTCAGCACTTTATCGAGATTCAACAGGAGTTTGGCAGTTTTAGTGATTATATGTGGGGCTTTGTCGATCATAACACTATTGTTAATAATTGGGCTAAACCTGAAGACTACCCTGCGACGTCGAAAGAGTCTGATGCTTGGTGTAAAGATTTAAAAAAGCGAGGTTTTAAATTTGTCGGTTCAACCATTTGTTATGCGCATATGCAGGCCTGCGGTATGATTAATGATCATAGTATTGACTGTTACAAACGCTCACAAATTATTGATGAATTTCAACAGCGTTAAAGATAGTAATTCAAAATATGCCGTGCCATAATATGTCAATGTGGTTTATATGTGTTTATCACCTATTGTGATAATACGAAGGGTAAATATTTAATTTAGCCTTGAACTTTTGATATTTGACCACATCTAAAAAATATAATTGGCATACTTAGAGGAAATTTTATGCAACAAAATATTAGTGTAAATGCTAGTAGAAGTTCAGCGATTGAAATTAACAAGGTTTTGAAAAACACCTATATGTTACTTTCAATGACTTTGGCATTTAGTGCCGTCACTGCTGGTGTTTCTATGGCAATGGGCTTGTCTCATATGGCTGCCCTAGTAATGACCTTAGTTTCATTCGGTTTATTATTTGTTGTTAATAAAAATGCCGATAAAGCGAGTGGTATTTTTTGGATTTTTGCCTTTACTGGTTTAATGGGGGCCTCTTTAGGGCCAATGCTAAATTACTATGCTGCAATGCCTAACGGCGCTTCATTAATCATGCAAGCATTAGGTGGCACAGCATTAATTTTCTTTGCGCTTTCTGGCTATGCATTAACCAGTAAAAAAGACTTCTCATTTATGGGTGGTTTTTTAATGGTAGGTTTAATTGTTGCCGTGATTGCTATGGTAGCAAACATCTTTTTCCAAATACCTGCGCTTTCGTTAGCGATTAGTGCGGCAATTATTATGATCATGTCTGGTTTAATTTTGTTCGATACCAGCCGTATTATTCATGGTGGTGAAACAAACTACATTCGTGCAACTGTTTCTCTATACTTGAATATTTATAATATCTTTGTGCACTTATTACATCTTTTAGGTGTTTTCGGTAGCGATGACTAAATTGCAGTTAAAAATCATTAAATGTGATTAGTAATTGTTTATACTCTACGTATAAAATATAAAGCCTCAATAATGAGGCTTTTTTATTAGCTTTTTATTATCCGTTATTAAGTAATAGCAATTAAATTCAGTAACCGAACGATTATAAGTAAAGGTAAATATTCAAGAGCAAGGCGCTTGATTGAGCAATAGCCAGCTATTGGGATTGAAAGCAATGCAGATATTGGATATTTAGACCAGCTTAGAATCAGTGATTATTTATTTCAATTGCTATAAGGCAGACTATGCAAAATACCTTGGCTTTAGTGGTAACCACCCCGCCAAACAGTAATTTAACCACAACCGCGATAAACCTTGCCAAGGCAGCGGTTGCCGGTGGCGTTGATCTCATTGGTATCTTCTTTTATCAAGACGGAGTATTAAATGCGGCTAAACATTTATCTATTCCCAGTGATGAGTATCAAACATTAACGCAATGGCAACAGCTAAATAGCGAGCATAATGTGCCGTTATATTTGTGTATTACCGCGGCAGAAAAGCGCGGATTAAGTGATGAGCTTACTCAGCATCAGCAGTCGAATATTGATCAAGCTTTTACGGTGTCAGGATTAGGGGAATTAGTCGAACTCACCAGTAAAGCTCAGCGTGTGGTGCAATTATAATGTCAGATAAAACTATCGCTATTATTAATAGCCATGCGCCCTTCTCTAGCCCTGCAGGCAAAGAGGCATTAGATGCCGCGTTAATATTTGGCTCATTTGAGCAAGCAACATCACTATTTTTTCTTGCTGATGGTGTCTTTCAGGTGATCGGGGATCAAAATGCCGAGGCGATTGAGCTTAAAGACTATTTAAAAACATTTTCCGCCTTAGAATTTTATGATATTGAAAATATTTATGTTTGCCAGCAATCATTAACCGAGCGCGGCTTAACGGCAAACTTTCATCTCGATAATGTCCAAGTGTTATCAAACGCAGAGTTTAGTCAACGCTTACATACACACAACGTGATTTACAGGTTTTAATATCAAAATGCTACATATCATACGAAGTTCAGGCTATACCAGTAATGCATTAACGCTATGCCTAAATATGGCCTTGCCACAAGACGCGATATTATTAATTGATGACGGTTGTTATAATTTACACCACCCTGCATTGCTTGAAACACTAGCAAAGCAACAAGCACTATCTGCCTATTTTGTTCATCAACACGCGAATGCAAGAGCGCAAAGTATTGCTCAAAGCGCTGGGCAAAGCGCATTTAGCGCCATTGAGTTAAATGATGTGCTTGGGCTTATTTTTAAACACGACAATTCAGTGACTTGGTCATGACAATTATATATAACAACAAAAGCTTAGCCACTGATAAACAAGGCTACCTACTCGATTTTAGCCAGTGGAACGAGGAAGTTGCTGTGCTACTGGCAAAAAGTGATAATATAGAGCTATCAGAGGCCCATTGGGAGGTTATTCGTTTTGTTAGAGCGTTTTACCTAACCTATAACACCTCACCGGCTATTCGCGCGTTAACCAAGGCTATGAAAACTGAATTCGGCGAAGAAAAAGCCAGTAGTCGTTATTTATATCGTTTATTTAAGGAAGGGCCTGCAAAGCAAGCAACTAAGTATGCAGGTTTACCTAAACCAGCTCGCTGCATTTAATTTATGTCTAGCGCAACCTTGTTAAAGTACGCTAGCAAGCTTTAGCGAATCGACATAGTAAACTTGTTGAGCAAACAATTCACACAACAGTTTTTACACTTTGATATTAATGTTCTGGCCGCTGTTTCCGATAACGGGCAGGCTAATATTATCAATAACGGCTGATGCGAGCAGTGCCAGTGCCATTTTACCTTCTCGCTCAGTTTGTGAATTGACTAAATTTGCCGTTTTAACTGCCAACAGTGTTTCTGTATTTATCGATACCGGCTTATTAGCACTGATTACATTTGACATAACACACCTCTTTCTTCATTAGCTCTGCTGCCTAGTTATCGACAAAACTCAGAAAAACTTAAGCACTTAGGTTTTGTCTGAATCCAAAAACCTGTGCTCTCAACCCCACATAAGCCTACTATTGCTCAATCGAGCGCCTTGCCCGGATTTATTTTTTCTACGCACAACAAGATCAAACACATAATGAAACTGTTATTACAATACGTGTCGTTCACAAACCTTTGATAGAAAAATAGCCATAAAAAAACGCTTACCTTAAAGGCAAGCGCTCAATCTATTCTCTAACAGGGTTTAACTAAGTTAGTGGTAAAGTCGGTACATGAATATCAGCCATGGCTAACATCACACGAACTACCTGGCAGCTATAACCGAACTCGTTGTCGTACCATACGTAAAGTACAGCGCGATCACCATCGACGATAGTGGCCTGTGAATCAACAACACCTGCATAACGAGAGCCGACTAAATCTGTCGAGACTATTTCAGTTGAAGCGGTGTAATCAACTTGGTTTTGTAACTTAGAATTTAAAGAGATATGACGTAAGTAGTCATTCAATGCTTCTTTGTCTGTGGCTTTTTTCAAGTTCAAGTTCATGATAGCCATTGACACATTTGGCGTCGGTACGCGAATGGCATTACCAGTTAATAAACCTTTCAATTCTGGTAACGCTTTTGCTACTGCTTTCGCAGCACCCGTAGTACTGATCACCATATTTAGTGGTGCACTACGGCCACGACGTGGCGCAGGATGGTAATTATCTATAAGATTTTGGTCATTCGTATATGAGTGCACAGTTTCAACGTGACCATTGCGAATACCGTACTCATCGTTTAAGGCTTTAAGTACTGGTGTGATCGCGTTAGTGGTACAACTTGCCGCTGAAACAATTTTGTCTTCGGCTAAAATCATATCTTCATTTACGCCATAAACGATATTCTTAATATCGCCTTTAGCTGGCGCCGTCAGTAAAACCTTAGCAACACCTTTTGATTGTAAATGTTGACCTAGACCTTCTTCGTCACTCCAAATACCTGTGTTATCAACGACTAAAGCATTATTGATACCGTAAGCAGTGTAATCAATTTCTGATGGTGATTTTGCATAAATAACTTTTATAAAAGCACCGTTGGCTTTAATAACATTATTTTCTTTATCGATAGTTATACTGCCATTAAAAGCGCCATGAACTGAATCACGACGAAGTAAGCTAGCACGTTTTTCTAAATCATCTTCTTTACCTGGACGAATAACAATGGCGCGTAAGTTTAATTTAGCGTTCGGGCCAGCACGTTCTATTAATAAACGCGCTAATAAACGACCAATACGACCGAAGCCGTAAAGTACTACGTCTTTAGTTTCTTGTACGTCGGTATCTTTCGCGATAGTAGCCAACTCTTTTTCTAGAAACTGTTCAATTGACAAGCCATTAGCTTCACCTTTAAATAAATAACGGTACGCTAATTTACCCACGTCGATACGCGCAGGGGCTAATGACATCTCGGCTAACGCTTGCAAAAACGGGAAACTTTCGCGTAAACGCAATTTATTTTCTTCGTGTAAAGCCACTGATTTGTGTGCTTTAATAATGTCGATTGCAGAAGCATTTACTAGCGGACGACCATAAATAGAAATTTCGATACCGTTATTTCTAAATAATTGCCCTATGATAGGCTGCATGTTTTCAGCGAACGTTTGACGTTCTTGCCAGCTAGTTTGATATTGTTCCTCAAGATGAGAAGTCATTGCGTAAACCTTTTATTTCAGTCAATTGAATGATGGGTTATTATAAATTTAAAGATGTTGTTAGTAAAAATTAATTACTAACAACTAAATGCGGCGCATATTGTAATCCAACATGAATTATTTCGCCAGCCGTTACAAACGTTTTTCAAGGATAAATAACGAAAACGATGAAATTATATAAAATAGCGACAATTTTACCATTTTGCACTTTAATGGCCTGCGATAAAGGGCCAAACTTTGCAGAATTATGTCAAGAACACAGTGATATTTGTCAGGAATTCCAAGAAGATTCCTGGTGTAAGCGCGAGCGTATTCAAGTGGGAGTTGCTAACCTAGCAGAAAAGCTTGCCAGCAATGATAGTAATAAATTTCAGCAACTCATCGCCTATGAAGGGTACGAGAAATGCATGGAACATGCCGCTAAAATAGAGCATATCAAACTAAAAGTTAAAAAAACTATACGCGTTAACAATATTCTTAAGGCACAGGAAAAAATTGAAGAGATATCAAATGCTACTCGCACCTCTGAGCACCCTGACCTTTTATATTTTCATTGGTCACGCTACTTAAATGAGCACGCGTTAAATAAATTTATTGCTTTAGAAGGTAGTGAAATACTAGAAAAGCCGAATCGACAAGTGAATTTAGCCAGCTATTACGCGAAACGTGATGCCAATAAAACCTTAAGTTTGCTCTACCATGCACTTGAGCTTTATCCGAGCGACGCCTCACTTGATACAGAAATATTTAAATCAATTGCTAGTGTTTTTGCCGACAAAAAAGAACATAAACAAGCTTATATCTGGTCGAAAATATTACATTTATATAGCCCTGATGACACAAATATTACTAGTAAAGGCTTAGATAACTATATCAAGGCCTATAACTTAGATGACAAGTTTTTGGACAAAGTAGCCATTACTACCTTAAAAAACATTACGGCAGGTAAATTTAAATCCCCCCAAGTGTAGATCTCCGCCACTGAAATATTACGCTAGCTAAACAGATGATGTCTTAGCTAACGTAATAGACAAAGCTATTTAGCTAACTTCTACCATGTCACGTGATGCACTTGACCAATTAACATGAAACTTTTTGCCTGTAACTTGATCTACCCTTTCAAAGGTATGTGCACCAAAAAAGTCACGTTGACCTTGTAACAAGTTTGCCGGTGATGAGGCACAACGCATCGCGTCGTAATACGATAAAGCTGATGTTATTGCCCCTGTTGGAATGCCCATCAAGGCAGAATTGGCAACCGTTTTACGCCAATTCAATTGATGCTTACTTAATTGCTCGGCAAAGAAATCGTCCAGCAGTAAATTGTCTAAATCAGCATTTCGTTCAAATGCTTGGGTAATTGACTGTAAAAATACCGCGCGAATAATACACCCCGCACGCCAAATCTTAGCAATACTAGAAAAATTCAGTTGCCAATTATGTTCTTTTTCCGCCAACTTCATCAGTTGAAAGCCTTGTGCATAAGCACAAATTTTTGCGCTATAGATAGCGTCATGTAATTGTTCAATAAATGCCTGCTGCTCACAATTATCAAGCGTTATCGCTTCAGGGCCGGCTAATATATTCGACGCTTTCACACGTAAATCTTTAAATGACGAAATAGAGCGCGCATAAACTGCTTGGGCAATAGTCGGTGCCGGCGTGCCTAATTCCAAGCTAGAAACGGCCGTCCAAAGCCCGGTACCTTTTTGTCCGGCTTTATCTAAGATCAGCTCAACTAACGGGGTATTGTCTTCACCGACACGGTGACGTAACACTTCAACCGATATTTCCATTAAATAGCTTTCTAATGGCCCGCGATTCCATTGTGCAAAAATATCAGCAATTTCATCACTACTTAAGCCTAAACCGTCACGCAGCATTTGATAAGCTTCACAGATAATTTGCATATCCGCATATTCAATACCGTTATGGACCATCTTGACATAATGCCCTGCCCCTGCAGGACCTATATAAGCGGCACAAGGTTCGCCCTCAGTAACAACTTCACCCGGCTTGGTGCGCTCAATCGGTTTACCAGTTTTGGCATCAACTTTCGCCGCAATCGCTTGCCAAATAGGTTTTATTCTTGTCCAAGCATAAGGTGAGCCACTGGGCATTAATGCTGGGCCAAAGCGCGCACCTACTTCACCACCTGAGACTGCAGAAGAGAATAAAATAAAGTTACTTTTATATTTTTTCTCTCGGGCAACGGTATCAACCCACAAACTATTACCGGTATCGATAACAATATCATCGGGTTGAATACCAGCACCGATCAGATTCTCACACACTTGGTCAACCGGCGCTCCTGCGGGTACTGACAATACAATAAGGTGTGGCGGTTTTAAGCAAGCAAGTAATTCAGTATAAGAGGAACAACCAACCACACGTGCCGTTGAAAGGCCACTTTCAGCTTTGTCTTGAGCAATGGCGTCTTCAACTTTGCTAATATCGAGGTCAAAAGCGGCAATACTAAAACCATTATCGGCTAAATTGAGTACTAAGTTTTTCCCCATAACGCCTAAGCCAATAAAACCAATATCACATACGCGGTTGTTCTTTATCATAAAATGTCCAAAGTAATTTAGGAAAATGCATTATATCGTCAGCAACTAAGACCACATAATTACGTTTTTAAAAGGAAAATACACGGGCTGATAATAGCAGCCCGTTTAATAGTCAGTATTTTAGTAACAATACGTAATAAAACAAGTGTTAAATCAATATTTATTGCTTTGCAGCAATTTATTACTTGTAATTTATGCACAATGATGTAATTTTACTACATTATTTATTTTAGGGGTTGGTTATGACAATTAGAGTAGGAATCAACGGTTTTGGTCGAATCGGCCGATTCGTGTTTAGAGAAGCATTTGCCAGAGCAGATGTTGAAGTTGTTGCTATTAACGATTTGATTGACGTGGACTATATTGCTTATATGCTCAAGTATGACTCTACTCATGGCCGTTTTAACGGTACTGTTGAGGTTGTTGATGGTCACTTAGTGGTTAATGGCAAAAATGTTCGCGTTACTGCTGAGCGTAACCCGCTAGATTTAAAGTGGTATGAAGCCGAGGTTGACGTTGTGGTGGAATCTACCGGCTTGTTTTTAACTGACGAGACAGCTCGTAAGCATATTGCTGCTGGTGCGAAAAAAGTTGTACTTTCTGCGCCGTCAAAAGATGATACACCTATGTTTGTGATGGGTGTTAACCATACTGAATATGCTGGGCAAGATATTGTTTCTAATGCCTCTTGTACAACCAACTGTTTAGCGCCTATTGCGAAAGTCCTCAATGATAACTGGGGTATAAAAGACGGCTTAATGACCACAGTACATGCCACCACAGCAACCCAAAAAACCGTTGATAGCCCCTCAGCGAAAGACTGGCGCGGGGGCCGTGGTGCGGGTCAAAACATCATTCCTTCATCAACGGGCGCTGCCAAGGCTGTCGGCAAGGTTATTCCAGCGTTAAACGGCAAATTAACCGGCATGGCATTTCGCGTCCCAACTCCGAACGTCTCTGTAGTTGACTTAACGGTAAACTTAGAAAAACCAGCAAGTTATCAAGAAATTTGTGCGGCAATGAAAGCGGCGTCACAAGGTGAATTACAGGGCATATTGGGTTATACCGAAGATGCTGTGGTATCGAATGACTTTATTGGCGAACGATGCACCTCAGTGTTTGATGCACAAGCCGGTATTGCCTTAACGGATACCTTTGTTAAAGTGGTCTCTTGGTATGATAATGAAATTGGCTACTCTAATAAAATTTTGGATTTAGCCAGTTATATTTCAAGGCAATAAACGCTTAAAACCAACTTATTAGGTTTACGTCGTAAGTAAAAAGCCAGAATTAATTCTGGCTTTTTAGTTTTTCACCGTGACTGGTATTAACGGCCCTACCAGTTAGTTGTTTAAATTATTATTCGATGTAATAAAACAACAAAAACAATGTAAAATACTTATCACCGCACTGTTCATTCTTTTTCCCTGTGGCAAGCTTACTCAGTTAAGCGTTTGTTATTCAATAACTTTTAAGAATATATAAGCAATAAAAAACCAGGTATAAACCTGGCTTCTACTGAGACATTTAATTTCGTTAACGATTAGTATCAAGTTGATAGCACGTTACTTTACATGCGCTAATACTTGTTTCGCTAAGCGGGTAATTTCTTGCCAATTGCGTTGTTTGATTATCTCATCAGATACAAACCACGAACCACCGCAACATGAAACATTCGGTAAGGCTAAGTAATCTCGTATATTGTCTAAATTAATACCGCCAGTTGGGCAAAACTTAATATCCGGAAATGGTCCGCCAATTGACTTTAGGGCTTTTACGCCACCTGAAGCTTCTGCGGGGAAAAACTTAAGATGATCATAGCCAGAATCAATCCCATCCATTAATTCAGAAATTGAAGAAATACCTGGGATTAAGGCCAAGTTACCGGCTTTACCTGCCTGTAATAAGTCCTTCGTTAAACCTGGGCTGATGGCAAATTGCGCGCCAGCATCATAAGACTGTTGTAGTAAATCGCGATTTGTCACCGTACCAGCGCCAATAATCGCTTCGGGTAAATGTTTCGCTATAGTGCTAATAACGTCTAATGCTGCAGGTGTGCGTAACGTCACTTCCAGTACTTTCACCTCTGCTGCTAGTAATGCTTCTGCGATAGGCAGTGCATCTTCAACATTTTTGATCACCAACACGGGAACTATTGGGCCCATGGCAAATAAATCCTTTGGCTGCATTTGCCAATTATTTGATAACGTCATAATTCCTCTTAATTATAAATAGTGTTAGTAGAGTCGGTAGCGGTAGTTGTTTGATGTTTCTCTGACATCAGCTGTTTTAGGTATGCTGATGCGCCGAGCAAGCCTGGCTGCTGTTCAGTAACAACAAAGGTTGGAATAGGCTGATTAAAACTAGATAAGCGCCCCTTTGCTTCAAAGCGTTGTCTAAACTCGCTATTGGCAAAAAACTCGATAAAACGCGGCACCACACCACCGGCGATATAAACGCCACCATAACTGCCTAACGTCAAGGCAAGGTTACCGGCGAAGCTGCCTAAAATACGACAAAATTGCGCCAAAGTTTCCACAGCAAGTGAACATTGTTTTGATAATGCCTTTGAGGTTATTTCCTTGGCTGAAAGCTGGACAGCAGTGCCCGTTTTTGCGTAACTTAAGGCCTGATAAATCTGTTCAATGCCTAATCCTGACAATAACTGCTCATAAGAAACACGATGATATTTTTTTGACAAAAATTGTAAAATAGCAACTTCTTGTTGATCAACCGGCGCAAAATCTACATGACCGCCCTCACCGCTTAAGCTGTACCACGCTGAGTCGACTTCGATCAAATTGGCAACACCTAAACCAGTCCCTGGGCCACAAATAGAAATAGGCTTATTGGCGATAACGTCACCATGGCCTATTTGTACTTTTTGACTAGCACCTAATTGCGGAATCGCATGCGCTATTGCGGTAAAGTCATTAATCAAGACTAATTTGTTAAGCTGTAATTGCGCTTTTAATTGTGCTTGGGAAAATTGCCAAGGTAAATTCGTCATAACAATAAGGTCTTTATCGACTGGGCAAGCAATCGCTAAACAAGCATTAATACGCTTATCGACAAATTGCTGACGTTCAATAAAGTCAGTTAATACCTCGGCCAAACTGGCGTAATCTGCGCAAGCATAAATGGTGATATTACTGATATTACCTTGGTGATCAGATTGTGCCACACGCATATTGGTGCCACCAATATCTGCGATAATGTTAATTTCATTAGGTTCCATAGTTGCCACTCGCCTTAAATGCCGTCATCAAATAATGAGCAGGCACCGGTTTCAGCAGAGCTTAAGTTACGACGCATAAAGCCAAAAAGCTCTCGCCCCATACCTTGATGATGACCATTAACATTGAAGATGGCATTTTCACGTTGAGCTAACTCACTTTCTTCGACTAATAACGTAAGTTCACCCGTTTCACCATCGAGCAACAACATATCACCGGTTTGTATCTTAGCGATTAAGCCACCGTCTAATGCTTCAGGACATAAATGAATAGCCGCCGGCACTTTGCCTGATGCGCCCGACATACGACCATCGGTTACTAACGCGACTTTAAAGCCTTTATCTTGTAGAACCCCTAATGGTGGCGTTAATTTATGCAGCTCTGGCATACCGCGGGCTTTCGGGCCTTGAAAACGTACCACCGCGATAAAGTCTTTATCTAATTCACCGGCTTGAAAGGCCGCGTCGAGATCATGTTGATCTTCAAAAACCACCGCGGGGGCTTTAATAACAAAACTACCTTCGCGTAATGACGAGGTTTTCAACACCGAAATACCTAAGTTGCCTCTCATAACCTTTAAGCCACCGTCGGCTTTAAACGGCTTAGCAACTGTGGTGATGACTTCGGTATCTCCTGAGCTTGTGGCGCCATCAATCCATTTTAATTGGCCATTATCCAGCACAGGTTGTTGGGTATAACGCGTTAAGCCACGACCACAAATGGTTTCAACATCTTCATGCACTAAACCTGCGTCAATCAGCTCTTTAAACAGCAAGGCCATACCACCGGCTTGTTGAAAGTGATTAATATCCGCATGACCATTCGGGTAGATACGAGTTAATAGTGGTACCGCGTCAGATAAATCATTAAAATCTTGGAAGTTAATAATGATACCGGCCGCTTTAGCAAAAGCGATAATATGCATGGTTAAGTTCGTTGAGCCGCCCGTGGCTAATAACGCCACAATTGCGTTCACAATGGAGCGTTCATCGACCATTTTGCCAACCGGCATATAATTGCCAGATTGCTGAGTCAGCCGGGTAACTTGCCTTGCCGCCGCTTTAGTGAGCTCTTCGCGCAATGGCGTGTTTGGCGCGACAAAAGACGCGCCAGGTAAGTGTAAGCCCATCACTTCAACCACTAATTGGTTAGAGTTCGCGGTACCAAAGAAGGTACAAGTACCGGCACTATGATAAGACGCTGACTCGGCCTCTAATAACGCTTCTTTACCGACTTCGCCTTGAGCAAACTGCTGACGAACACGGGCTTTTTCTTTATTAGGCAGACCTGATGGCATTGGACCGGCAGGCACAAATACCGTCGGTAAATGGCCAAACGTCATACTCGCAATCATTAAACCTGGGACGATTTTATCGCAAATGCCTAACATTAACGCGCCGTCAAACATATTATGCGAAAGCGCAACCGCGCTCGACATAGCAATAACATCACGGCTCATCAAACTTAAGTCCATGCCGGGCTGACCTTGGGTAACACCGTCGCACATGGCAGGTACACCACCGGCAAATTGTGCGACGCCACCGGTTTCTTTAATCGCGGCTTTAATAATTTCTGGATAGGTTTGGTACGGCTGATGCGCAGAAAGCATATCATTGTAGGCGGATATAATGGCGACGTCGGAATGATTGACGCCACGTAATGTGCTTTTATCATCTTTGCCACACGCGGCAAAACCATGCGCTAAGTTGCCACAAGATAAACTGGCGCGATGCACGGTTGACGATTTTTCACCGTCTATCTTTTTTAAATAGGCGCTGCGACTGGCTTTACTTCTCTCAATAATACGTTGTGTGATCTGTAAAATATCTTTGTTCATAATTATTCTGCCCAATAAACTTGTGTATTAAGGTCTGGCGCATGCAAAAATGCTCTGATTGGCATTTCGCGAGATTCCTGCCCTGCAATAGCTTGCGCTAGCACTTGCTTTTTACTGACACCGCTGATGTGTAAAAATATATTTTTACTTTTAGCAAGTGTCGAAAAACTAAAGCTAATGCGTTGATGTGGCGCCGTTTTTGGCTGCACTTTTATCAGTGCGGGACTGTCATTAGCTAAGCACTGCGTTATTTCTTCACTACAAGGAAATAACGAAGCAGTATGACCATCCTCGCCCATGCCAAGAATCAACACATCTAAGGGTAATAACTGCTGCTCAGCTGCTAAATTTAACTCCGCTAAGGTTGTTGCATTGAGTGCTTGCCCCTGCTTTAAATGGAAAAATTTGGCTTTTGCCGCTTCATTTTGTAACAGGTTTTCATGTACTAACTTGGTATTACTTGCGCTTGAGTCGATACCAACCCAGCGTTCGTCTGCTAAGGTAATGGTGATCGCTGACCACGGCAGCGGCTTGTTTGATAACGCTTGAAAAAAACCTTTCGGTGTTGAGCCACCAGACACCGCGATACTGGCTTTACCTTTCGCTTTTACCGCCGCCGTTAATAACGTTGCGACCTTATCGGCCAGCATTTCGTCTAATAGCTGACGTTGCTTAAAATCATTAATTTGATACATTATTCTACCCACTGTCGGTCATCACGTGCGATCAAAGCAATTGAAGAAACGGGTCCCCAAGAGCCGGCTGCATAAGGTTTAGGCGCTTCATTAGTTGATTGCCATGCTTCAATAATACCGTCTGCCCATTGCCATGCTGCTTCCACTTCGTCTCGGCGCACGAATAAAGATTGGTCGCCTTTGATCACCTCTAAAAGTAGCCGTTCATAGGCATCAACAACACGTTGATTATCGTAAGCTTGCGAAAAACTTAGATCGAGTTTGTTTTCCTGAATTTGCATTTGCGAAGCAATACCCGGAATTTTATTCATCATATCAAGTTCAACACCTTCGTCGGGTTGCAGACGAATGGTCAATTTATTTGGTGGTAAATCCGCATAACTTTCACTGAAAATATTATGCGCTTGCTGTTTAAAGTGCACGACAATCTCACTTTGTTTTTGTGGCATACGTTTACCGGTGCGCAAATAAAATGGTACACCAGCCCAACGCCAGTTATCTATTTCGGCTTTAATGGCGACAAAGGTTTCGGTTGAACTATTGGCTTTTGCACCTTCTTCATTTAAATAACCTGGCACTGCAACACCATTTAAAAAGCCATCAGCATATTGGCCACGTACGGTTTTATCTTTGATATTTTGTCGAGTGATGGGTTTTAATGCTCTGATGACTTTAAGCTTTTCATCTCGCACACTATCAGCACTTAATTCCGCCGGTGGCTCCATCGCTAATAAGGAAAGTACCTGTAATAAATGGTTTTGCACCATATCACGCATTTGCCCTGCTTCATCATAAAAACCCCAGCGCCCTTCAATACCAACGCTTTCTGCCACGGTGATTTGCACATGGTCAATACAATTTCGGTCCCAGTTATTGGTAAACAGGGTATTAGCAAAACGCAATACTAAAAGGTTTAATACTGTTTCTTTACCTAAGTAGTGGTCGATACGATAAATTTGTTTTTCTTTGAAATAGCGTGATACTTGGTCGTTAATCACTTTCGACGACTCTAAGCAATGACCGATAGGTTTTTCCATCACCACTCTATCGCTGTCATTGATCAACTTAGCCGATTTTAAACCTTCGCTAATATCACCATAAATTGCTGGTGGCGTAGAGTAATAATAAACCCGTGCACCTTGTACTGACGTCAAGGTTTTTGCTAGCTTGCTGTAGGCTTTAAGATCTTTAAAGTCAAGTTGCTGATACACCAGTTTCGCTAAAAACTTTTTAACAGTAACTGTAACCAGTGCTTCAGAGATAAATTCATTCAAGCTTTCATCAATTAATTGCTTAAATTGCTCAAGGGTCATTTCGTTTCGAGCCACCGCGATAATGCGTGTATCGTCACTCAACAAGCCAGCTAGCTCTAGTTGATATAAAGAAGGTAAAAGCTTGCGGCGAGATAAATCTCCGAGCGCTCCAAAAATAACAATTTCGCTTGCTCTAGGGCAATCTATGTTTTTCATAGCATCTGTTCTCAATTAATTTTTTATTAGTTTCATTGTAACTAAACTACATTTAAAGCTAATTTATCCGCTATAGCGTCATCAGTAAAGCTCTTTCTGTAATATTACTACATTTTTTACATTTCATTTAAAAATAACCACTACAAAGCTTATTTGTTACAAAAATAGATTAAAGGATTGCAACATTTAGCGCTTTTGTTTTATATTAGCCTAAAATGTGAAATAAATTTTCATACTTTCTGTTGTTAAAATAGAAAATAAATTACAGTTCCCCTTAATTTGGTCAGTATATTGCCAATTAAGTTACATACTAGGGCATAAACGTAATGAATATATTAGAAAAGATCACCAATGAGTTAGATACTTTTAGCAAGTCTGAACGTAAGGTGGCAGAAGTTATATTATCATCACCGAGTACCGTTATTCATGCCAGTATTGCAGCCTTGGCAAAACAAGCCAATATAAGTGAACCAACGGTAAACCGCTTTTGTCGACGACTCGACACTAAAGGTTATCCTGACTTTAAACTGCATTTAGCACAAAGTTTAGCTAATGGTACCCCATACGTAAATCGCCATGTCGATGAAAATGACTCTGCGGAAGAATACACTTCAAAAATTTTCGAATCGACGATGGCCAACCTCGAATTAGCTCGTAAAAGTTTAGACACTGCAACTATCAATCGTTCCGTTGATTTACTAACCCAGGCAAATAAAATCTCTTTCTTTGGCTTAGGCGCGTCCGCAGTTGTCGCGCATGATGCACAAAATAAGTTTTTTCGCTTTAATGTCCCTGTGGTTTATTTTGATGACATATTAATGCAACGAATGAGTGCTATAAATAGTCGTCAAGGTGATGTGGTGGTAGTGATTTCACATACTGGCAGAACGAAATCTTTGGTTGATGTCGCCAGTTTAGCACGGGAAAATGATGCCACTGTGATCGGCATAACGACCGCAGGTACGCCGCTAGCGAAAGAATGCAATATCGTGCTTTCAGTCGATGTCGCCGAAGATACCGACTTATATATGCCAATGGCGTCACGTATTGCACAATTGACCTTAATTGATTGTCTTGCGACTGGATTTACCCTTCGCCGAGGAACAAAATTTAGAGATAATTTGAAGAAAGTGAAGGACAGTTTACGCAGTTCACGCTTTGAACGTAAAGATTGACTATTGCTGTAGACGCCAGTAATTGTTATAGAAAAATTATAGAAATTGGATAAATTTAAGGAATACCATGCCTAGAAGAACCAAGATTGTCGCGACCTTAGGTCCGGCAACTGATGAAAGATCAGTATTAAAACAAGTACTAGCCGCCGGTGTCAATGTTGTTAGGTTGAATTTCTCTCACGGCATTCCACAAGATCATATCGACCGTGCCAATATGGTGCGTGAATTAGCACAAGAATTAGGCATTTATGTCGGTATTTTAGGTGACTTACAAGGACCAAAAATTCGAGTTTCCACTTTTAAAGATGGTCCTATTCGTTTAGCTATTGGTGATAAATTTGAATTAGATGCCAACCTAGCGAAGGGCGAAGGTTGCCAAGAAAAAGTCGGTATCGATTATAAAAAACTACCTCAAGACGTTAGCCCTGGCGATATTTTATTACTAGACGATGGCCGCGTACAATTACGCGTACTGGAAACCAAAGGACAATCAGTTTTTACTGAAGTCACCGTTGGCGGGCCTTTATCTAACAACAAAGGCATTAACCGTCAAGGTGGCGGTCTTACGGCACCTGCCCTGACCGAAAAAGATAAAGAAGATATTAAACTGGCGGCAAAAATTAATGTCGACTTTCTTGCTGTCTCGTTTCCACGTGACGCCGCTGATATGCGCGAAGCACGTTTATTAGCACAAGAAGCCGGTTGTGATGCCCGTTTAGTGTCAAAAATTGAACGTGCAGAAGCAGTAAATGACGACAAAGTGCTTGACGGTATTATTCTCGCCTCTGATGTCGTGATGGTGGCGCGTGGTGATTTAGGCGTTGAAATTGGTGATGCCGCATTAGTGGGTAAGCAAAAACATATTATTGCCCGTAGTCGTCAGTTAAACCGTGTTGTTATCACTGCCACGCAAATGATGGAAACCATGATTGAGCAACCTATGCCAACACGCGCTGAAGTGATGGATGTTGCCAATGCGGTACTTGATGGCACAGATGCCGTGATGTTATCAGCTGAAACGGCCGCCGGTAAATATCCAGTTGAAACCGTGAAAGCCATGGCTGCTGTTTGTCTCGGCGCCGAGAAGGAAAGCTCGATAACCACCTCTAAGCATCGTGTTGAAATGATATTTTCAGAAGTATCTGAAACGATTGCCATGTCAGCTATGTATGCCGCTAACCATTTAGATGGTGTGAAAGCGATTATCGCCTTAACTGAATCAGGCCATACCACGAAGATCATGTCACGTATTTCTTCTGGTTTGCCGATATATTCATTATCACGTCACCCTAAAACCTTAACTAAAACGGCTATTTATCGTGGTGTTTACCCTGTTGCTTATGATTCAACCAGTTGTGATAACGATGACGTCATGGCGCAAGATGTTTTAGCGCTTGTCACAAAAGGCTCAGAGCTATCGGTTGGCGATAAAGTGATCTTAACCCATGGTGATTTAATGGAAACCGTGGGCGCAACCAACACCTTAAAAATATTAACGTTAGCGAAAAAACATTTTGCTTAATATCAGTTAATATTAACGCCATAAACAGCAAAAGGTAGCTTAATTGCTACCTTTTCCCTTTCCGCTCTTGCTCTTCCCGCTAATATACACCAGCCACCCTAATCATCATTGCTCAAATTGACTAAATCACCAATCACTTTATCGAGCTTTTTATTAATACGTTTGCGCTGTTTATCTGTTGCTGTTGTCACCATATAGACAAATATCTCGGCAAAAACTTGGCTATTATTGGTGGTAATGGCGTTCAATGTTTCGCCTCGTAAGCTACGGCCATTAACAAATAAGCGGTAAAACTCAACGTTAAATTGCTGCTCAGGGAAATTGCCATTTAACAGCGCAGCAAATTGCTCAGTCCAGACTTCACGGTATTGCATCCTTGACATAAAAGCGCGTTGAAAACCGCTACTCATTTGCCTTACCTGAGCTTTTTGCGCTCTGGTTAACTTACCAAACCAGCCCTTTAATTGTACTATTTGCTCATCCGCGCGTTCTTCTAACCACTCTGCATCGTTAAGCGCTTCATAGTCATCAAGGTTTTCTTGATGACTGTTCTTGATTGCTTGCAGTAACTGCTGCTTTTGTTGTGCCGATAAACTATAGGCTAGCGGCTGTAGTTTAGGCGCAGTTACTATTAAGAAATTTTGCCAATGATGGATAAATTGCGTTAAGTTCTCTAGTACCTGCTCACCATCTAGCTCAGTTTTTATCGCAACTTTAAGGTTTTTAAGTTGCTCAGCATAAAGCGGTAATTGGGTTTTTCTGTGCCATAAATGTAATTGTTCAAATTGCTCATCAAAATCTTGCTGTTGCTGCGCGTTAAGGGTGACATAATCATCAAGATACCAGTGAGTCCACCAATCTAGGTGATTATAAACAAAGCGAAAGCTACAGCCAGAAATGAATACCGCCAACAATAAGCCAAGTAGTGTTTGTTTTACTGTCATCATAAATACTTCCCCATATAACACCCAACACTCAGCTAATATTTCCCTATTCTTTTAGCTAATGCGCTTTGACTTAGTGTTCATTTAGCTAGTGTACTAGCGCTTATTGCTCAAAATCAACACAGCTAAAATACCAATTTAAGCAATCACTGGCCATGATTGCTCTACAGTACACTAGACTTAGTCTTAGTTGAGTTAAAACGTTGAGTGAAAAAATATTTCACCTAATGTGTATTGGCGCTTAATTTATCAGCAGATTAATGATTAATGTAGTTTTAACATGTACTAACAGGAAAAATTATGACAGGACAACGCATTGGTATTTTAACCAGTGGTGGTGACGCCCCTGGAATGAACGCCGCCATTAGAGCCATTGTGATCGCGGCGCACCATTACAATATAGCCGTCGTTGGCTTTTGCGCCGGCTTTAATGGCTTAATTGATGATAACTCAAAGCTACTGACTGATAATAACGTCGCTAATATTATCCACAAAGGCGGTACTATTTTAAAAAGTGCCCGCTGCCCTGCCATGAAAACAACGCTTGGTATCACTCAAGCGACTAGCACCTTGATGAAAGAAAAAATCAGCGCATTAATCGTCATCGGGGGTGATGGCTCATTTGCTGGTTTATTGGCTTTACAAAAACAATGGCCTGGGCAAGTGATTGCTATCCCCGGCACAATTGATAATGATGTTGATGGTACTGATTTTACCATAGGGTTTTCAACAGCGATCAATACCGCCATTGAAGCAATCGATAAAATTCGTGACACCGCAGAAGCATTTGAACGCATTTTTATTGTTGAATTAATGGGCCGGCATAGCGGCCATATTACCTTTAATGTCGGTATTGCTTGTGCGGCCGAACAAGTGATTTCCTTTGAAAACTTTCACGGCAATAACACCACCACAGGTGAAAATGAAAAGTTGACCGCATTAGCCAAAGAGATAAAGCTGGCACAAGCCAACAGACATGCAAGCTATATTATAGTGCTTGCGGAAAACGTATGGCAAGGGGGCGCTTCTGCTTTAGCGCAACAGCTGCAAGTTATCGCTCATATTGATTGTACGGCTTGTATTCTCGGCCATATTCAACGTGGAGGTGCTCCTGTGGCAAAAGATAGGATATTAGCCACTAAACTCGGGGTGGGCGCAATACAAGCGCTGATAGCAGGAAAAACTAATATTATGATTGCAGAGCAGAACAACGCCATTGCCCATGTTGAATTAGCCTTGACCATTTTGCATCAAAAGAGCGTTAACGAAAACTTAGTGCAAGCGCAAGAAAATATTTTAGCCTTAACTGCGCAGCGCCTTTGTTAAATCGCGTCGATTAAACAGCCTTTAGATAATAACCAGGTTTCATCGTTGTTGAGTCATTAAACTCGCTTGTTGTTGAGCAAAAAACTGTTGAAGAAAGTCAATTAACAAACGTAATTTTTTCGACGTTGCTGCCCCCGGCGGAAAAACACCATACACCTCTATCGGCTTTAATTGATAGTCTGCTAAGACCGTTTGTAAGCGCCCAGCTTTAATTTTTGGCCAAGCATCATAGATGGGAATTCGGGCCAATCCGTGTCCGCCTTCGACAAAAGCCGTTCTTGCGGTGGCATTATTGGTGGCTATGGTGCCGACTATATCAACCGCATATGAACGCCCTGCTTTCTCAAAGGTTAATTTATGACTGCTGAGCTTATACACCACCCAAGTATGCTCATTGAGATCACTTGGCTTATTGGGACGACCATATTGTTCAAAGTAAGTTGGCGCGCCACACAGACAAGTGGCTAACACGGCAAGTTTTCGTGCCTGTAAGCCCGAGTCTGATAACGGTGCCCCTCTGATCGCTAAATCAATGCCCTCCTTAACAATATTAATCACCTCATCGGTGAGCATTACATCGAGTTCAATTTTCGGGTAAAGATGACGAAATTTATCTAATGCCGGTACGATGGTATGCAGACCGACATTAACTGGGCAGGTGATCTTCAGTAAGCCTTCGGGTTCATTTTTAACATTTTCAATTTGTTGATTGGCCGCACTGGCTTGCTGCGCAATGATACGACAACGCTGATAATAATCACTGCCTGCTTGTGTCAGCGCAATAGAGCGCGTAGAACGATTTAACAGCGTGATACCAAGCTGTTGTTCTAGTTTCTTAATATGATAGCTAACAACGGCTCTAGAAAGGCCTATATGCTTTGCCGCTGCGCTAAAACTGCCTTGCTCGACCACATGTGAAAATACCACCATGCTTTTTAGCTGTTCAAAAGAAATATCCATTAAGTTACCTGTATTAAAATATCGACGTAAAGATTGTTCACCGCCTTATTGTATCAATTATTAGAACAAAGTTATCAATTTAATCTACATTGTATAAAAAAGAGTTAAGCCTATACTACTAGCACAAAGAAATTTTAATCAACAAAAGCAATTAAATCGGCGCAGTTAACAAACCGGTTGATATAACGCAGCGGCTAAGTCATTAGCCTAAGAAGGATAAAATGAAGCAAACAGATAACACTCAAGCAAAAGCACAAAACATGCAGGTATTAATGGTATTAACCTCACACGATAGCTTAGGTGACACGGGTGAAAAAACTGGTTTTTGGTTAGAGGAATTTGCCGCGCCCTATTATCAATTAATTGATGCCGGCTATCGCGTAACGCTCGCTTCTCCGTTAGGTGGGCAACCGCCACTTGATCCAAAAAGTGCTGAGGATGACTTTCAAACGGATGCCACGCGCCGCTTTGAGCAAGATAAACAAAGCCAAGCGATATTAGCGAATACAACGCGGTTAGCTGACATTAATGCCAATGACTATGCGGCAGTATTTTATCCTGGTGGACATGGTCCATTATGGGACTTAACCAACAACCGACACTCTATTGCCTTGATCTCAGCATTTATTGCGCAGCATAAGCCCGTTGCTGTCGTTTGTCACTCAAGCGCAGTATTACTTAATGTTAAAGATAAAAACGGCACCGCCATTGTTAAAGGCAAAGCAATAACGGGTTTTACCAATGGCGAGGAAGCCGCCGTACAATTAACGGATGTTGTGCCTTTTTTACTCGAAGATGAGTTAATTAAACTCGGGGCAAACTATCAAAAAGCTGATGACTGGAGCGCTTTCGTGGTCGAAGACAGCGGCATCGTTAGTGGTCAGAACCCAGCAAGTTCGAGTGCAGCAGCTGCGCGGTTAATTACACTTTTAGGTTAAGCCTTTCACATTCTAAAAGTTTAACAGCATAATAATAGATCAGCGTAGTCAAAGGGGCTTAATATAAAGCCAATATTGACTACGCTTAATCAAGAACAATAGTAAATCTATTCAGGAAAATAAAATGACCTCAACCACAAGTACCAACCCAGAGAATACTGCAGCGTTAAAGCAAAATTGGCAACAAAACCGTCAAGTGACTCTAGCGTCTCGCCCCATAGGCGCGCCAAAGGCAGAGAACTTCAAGCTGATCAACACTGAAATACCAACGCCTAGTCAAGGTCAGGTACTATTGCGCACCGTGTATTTATCACTTGATCCTTATATGCGTGGCCGTATGAGCGATGCCAAGTCATATGCAGACCCTGTTGCGATTAACGAAGTCATGGTCGGCGGTGTGGTTTGCCGCGTAGAGCAATCGCTCAATGATAATTTTCAGGTCGGTGACTTAGTGGTCTCTTATACCGGGTGGCAAGATTATGCACTTTCAAATGGCGAAGATTTATTAACATTACCGAAAAACTTAACCACGCCATCATATGCCCTTGGCGTATTGGGTATGCCAGGATTAACCGCGTATATGGGCTTACTCGATATCGGTCAACCTAAAGCCGGTGAAACTGTGGTGGTTGCGGCGGCAAGTGGCGCCGTCGGTAGCTTAGTGGGGCAAATAGCTAAACTACAAGGTTGTCGTGTGGTCGGTATTGCCGGCAGTGAAGATAAATGTCGTTACGTTACTGAAACCTTAGGGTTTGACGCTTGTGTTAATCACAAAGACAGCAACTTGTCGGCGCAATTAGCAGCGCATTGCCCGAGTGGCATTGATGTCTATTTTGAAAACGTTGGTGGCGCGGTATTCGACGCCGTCATGCCATTACTTAATGCCAGTGCCCGAGTCCCTGTCTGTGGCTTAATTTCACAGTACAACGCCACTGAACTCCCTTCAGGGCCAGACAGGCTGTCACAATTGATGGGCTTACTATTAGTTAAGCGCATTAAAATGCAAGGCTTTATCGTTTTTGATGACTACGGTCACCGCTATAACGAATTTAGCCAAGCCATGGGCAAGTGGCTAGCTGAAGGGAAAATTAGCTACCGTGAAGACAAAGTGCAAGGTTTAGAACAGGCAGCAAACGCCTTTATCGGTTTATTGCAAGGTGAAAACTTCGGTAAGCTTGTCGTACAAGTGGGCCCGCTTGAATTAACAAAATAACGGCTTTTTGACAGCAATAAAGAGTAAACAATCACGTGTTTACTCTTTTAATTTGGCAAAAAATTGAAGTTTATTCGCGGCTCTGATGCAATCTGGAAAATGGCGGCTCTAATAGCTCTGTGATACGCCAGCGCTATTAGGCGACCACAGCTTTTTTTACTTTTTCTTTATAACTGCGACTCACTTTGAGCTCTTTACCGTTTGACATCACTAAATAGTATTCACCATTAAGTTGGCTGCAAAATTTATCAATATAACTTTTGTTCACTATGGTGGAGCGGTGGCTACGGATAAAGCGTCGAGGATCTAACACTTCCTCTAGCTGTTTCATGGTTTTTCGCAAGATATGCGTATTATCATGGGTGTGCACACACATATAGTCGCCAGCAGCATCTATCCATAAAATATCTTTAACGGGTACCCGACTGACTTCGCCAGCATCTTTGATCGCTAGCACGTCAGAATAACTGGACAGACTGACCGGCTGATTATTTTCTAACTCTTGCAGAATTTTTTCACAGTCATTACCGGTCACATCACTCACCAAACGTACCAATTTCGACTTATGTATAGCATTCACTTCACTGCGGATATTTTGCCGAATTTTATCTAAGGTTTGCGCAAGACGTTGCTCGTCGGCAGGTTTTAGTAGGTAATCTTGTGCATGTACTTCAAATGCTTGCATGGCGTATTGGTCAAACGCGGTAACAAACACCACCATAGGTAAAGACAAGCCCTGTTCAAGGATGGCTTCCACGACTTCAAAACCGTTCAAGCCGGGCATTTGAATATCAAGAAAGATCAGATCCGGTTGATAAGCTCTCACCGCTTCTAATGCTTCTCTACCATTAGAGCATTGGGCAATAATTTCAATATCTTTATGAGCTTCTAAACGAACCGCAAGGCCTTTTCTGGCGAGGGGTTCATCATCAACTATGATTGTAGAGAGCTTCTTGCTCATACGTGGCGACCAACTTCATAAGGAATGCGAATACTGATTTTAACACCAGTGGGTATATTGTTGGCAACCACTAAAGAATAATCATTATGATATAACGCTTGTAAGCGTTCACGGGTATTGACAAGTCCAACCCCATTTTCGCGAAATAAGTTACCATCTTTAATTTCAGCGCCTGGGCCATTATCGGCTAATTCAATCAGTAAGTCGTTACCAAAGCGATGGACTGAAACCTTAATTTCGCCGCCTTGCTCTTGCACGGCAATCGCATGTTTAATGGAGTTTTCTGCCAACGGTTGCAATATCATGCTAGGCACTAACGCTAAATTACAGTCACTGGCAATATCAAAATTGACCTGCAGGCGCTCTTCAAAACGCACTTTTTCAATATCTAAATACAACCTTAATGCTTGCAACTCACTGTTAAGGGTCACACGCTTCATCGGATCTTTATCTAACGAATAACGTAAAAATTCACTTAACTTGGTGACCATGCCATTAGCGGTTTTGTTTTCTTGCACCAATATTAGCGTTGAGATGGCGTTTAAGGTGTTAAACAAAAAGTGTGGATTCAGCTGATAGCGTAACATTTTTAATTGTGCTTGATGGGCCACCGTATTAGCACGCAAGACGTTTTGCTTTTCTTTTTGTAGCATTTGGTAATATTTAGTACCAAAATATAAGCCACTCCAACTTAAAATAATGAAGAAAGATAACAAGCTATTTTTGGTGTAATACAGCCAAAAATCAGGGCGATAGCCATGCTTGTATATTTCCCAATAGTTGATATTTTTTACCACTTGCCACAATACACCCGTGCAATAAGAGGCTAATATCACCACAATGGCAATTTTTAAGGGCGTGAAATTCCAAATACGACGATATATATACCGTAGCGGCACAGTTAACAGCCAGCCGGCATAGGTATTTAATAAAATAATCACCAAGAAGATATCACGTAAGTCGTGTAGTAAAGAGCCTAAATAATGTACTAAGGCAAAACCACACCAGCCAGCCGTATGGACCAACCAAAATAAGCGATTTCTATTTTCTACAAACTCTTTCCAATTCACACAATTAGGCCGTTTAACGAGGTTAGGTTAATTATGCGCTATGACTGCTCATCTCGCACTACCACTAATCGTAGGATTTGGACGCCTTATCTCATTTCATTTATGACCATATTTGTCGAAGGATACCTTACTGCGAGTAGCATGAGCTGTTGCACGGCCATTTTTTTGTAGGTTATTAGCTTTCGCCGCTGAAATTGAGACATATACCATAAGACATTGATTAAGCATGACAAATCATAGTAACACGTAACCAACGACAGTGTGTCTGTTACCTCATTTTGAGCTTCATCTGTTATATTGTCGACAATTTCCTGTGGTTTTTCTGGCTGATTTAGCCGTATAAACGCTTGCTGGTACAGTGTATTAATCATCGCAGCTTTATCAACCGTAAGACCATTAATGGCCATTAACATCGCCAAATCAAATGCTACTGGCGCGATGCAAGCACATTCAAAATCGACTAATAAAGCTGACGATTTTTCAGGTGTTATCATGTTATTTTCAGCAAAGATAACATTGCTAAAATTCGCGTCACCATGACAAAATACTTGATGGGTGTTCCGTTCACTATCGGCTATGTTGGCTAGGTTTTGTTGAAACAAGGTGAATAATGCTTTTAGCACAGGTGCTTGAGCAGCACTCAATTGCGTCTCTTGGAATAATTGTCTAATAATACTTGTACAATCAAGTGTCGGTAAAGGTAACGACTTGGCGTCGGACGCCGTGACGCTAAGAGCATCAGCCCCTTTGTCGGCCTGAAGATCAATACTATGGCAGCGTACTAACAGCGCTAGCGTCGTGGTTAACTGTTCATCGACTGACCGAGCGCTTATATCGAGCCCCTCGCCAACGATAAACTCAGTAATGAGCCAATTATCTCCCACATAACGTAGCTTAGGTGCAATGCCGGCCCTGGCCGCCAATTGACTAGCGAAAGGCTCAACACTGCTAGTCACTAAATATTTGGCAAAATAAGTTTTACCTTGGTGCTGGACGTGAAAGCATGGCTGACTTAAGCCCGCCTCCAGCACTCGAATGCTAGCGAGTGTGAGTTGTTCAAAGCAAGGCAGACGACATAGTTTTTGCGCCAGCTCCTGATGCTGCTCATCCATTATCGATTGTTTAAATGCCACCGCGCTTCCTAGTTAAACCAATTTCATAAATTAAGTGATCTACATTTTAACCATTAAAAATGAGCCGCTAATGAATCAACTTGGTATTATTAGCTCACTTACCTTAGCATTGAGCTATTGAGGTATATATCGCCCTGCTGTTGGCGAAATTGCTGCTTATATTGCTGACGCCATTGCCAGTAACCGTAGCCGGCTAAAATAACATAACAGCCAAATAACGCAGCGGTTGGCAGCAACCCCTTGGCAAGGTAGAGGTATATCGACACCAAATCAATGACAATAAAATAAAGCCAGTTTTCCAGTACTTTTTGCGTCACTAAATAAGTCGCAAATACCGCAAATATTGTCGTTGCACTGTCTAAATAAGGGAAATCTGTTGGCGTAAACTCAGCCATTAGCCAGCCTAACATTAACGAGATAACAGCTAATATTATAATGATCAGTAAATGCTGATGTAGCGGCCACTGACTATAACGTAACTCTTTATCATGTAAGCGGGTAATAAGTTTACTTTTACTCCAACACAGCCATCCATAGACTGCCATTAGCAAATAATATACTTGTAATACACTGTCCATCCACAGGTACACTTCATAAAAAATAACGGTATAGAGCACAGTACTAACAATTGCCGCTAACCAACAAAGGATATGCCCTTTTGCTGCTAGTACCACATAAAGCAGTGAAGCGAAAACCGCAATAAGCTCTAGTGTTGACATGGCAGTAAAATAAGACAGCACATCAAAACTTACATCGGCTGTTGACATTATATTTCTGCTTCAACTTCTGAGCGGTCACCGCCAATAAACTTGCAGATAAATACCGCCGCATTAAGGCTTTGATGGACATGTTTGATTTCCGCCATCACGTGTGAAGTGGCTAAGTCGTAATCGCCAAAAACTTGCGTACTCATGCCATTAGTGACGACTTTTAGCCCTGATACTAAACGTAAACGTTTAATAAACGCCCATATTTCAGTTTTAAATTGCTCTTCTGCTAACGGGTATAAACTAATTTCAATTGAGACTTTCATGTATTATTTTCCAGTCAAATGTTAAGTAAAGTGCTTTGCTGACATTAACCGTAAACAAAGCACTGATTTGAAATGATTATGCTAGATAAACCTGCTGATTATCGCCCTAGCTTAAAAATTATAATCAAGTGTAAGGCCAATTTGTCGTGGCGCGCCATAACGGACATATTTCTTCGCTGCCCAGTCTAAGTCAGGTTCATTACCAAAGAAAAAGCCCCGTGTAGCGACTTTTTTATCGGTTAAATTTCTCGCCCAAAGTGCAATCGAGAAAGCAGAGAATTCATAAGCAATTTTTGCATTCAGTAAATTAGAGCTTGCTGATTTTTCACCATGACTGTCGGAAAAGTAAAATTCATCTTTACCGGTCCAATGTAAATTAGCAACTAGGCCATCATCATTGCGATACGTTGTCCCGACACTAAAAGTATAATTGGGTGCATGGGCTAGCTCTCGGCCTGATATATCGATATTAGCACCATATTTGTCCATATACGCATAGTCATCATAGCGCGCTTTTAGGTAGCCAATGGTGGCATCAAGCGATAAATCATTACTGACTTGATAGTTCAGCTCAAGCTCTAAACCATAACTGCTTGAACTGGTGGCATTAGCCGTGTAAATGGTAAATTGTTGAGGTTTATCAGGGTTTTGTTGAGAGGCATTAACTTGCTGATCTTTACGGTCCATATAAAATACCGCTAAACGACTGATCAGCGCATTATCTAATGCATTCGATTTCAAGCCCAGTTCGTAGTTAACTAGGGTTTCAGTATCAAACTCTTTAAATTGGCCTAATTGTGCGGGTAAGCCCATATTAAAACCACCGGCTTTATAACCTTGCGCGATACGAGCATAGGCAGAGTGTTGGCTATTAAGCGTTTTACTCAAGGCGATATGACCACCCCACATGGTTTCAGATGGGTCAAATTCATCGCCAGCACTATCAACATAATCTGTGGTCCGTTTTTCCACTCTCAGGCCGACCGACAGTTGGTGCACCTCATCTAAGGTACTATCAAGCTGGCTAAATAGTGCGTAGTTATTGGCAGAGTAGCTAGAGTCTAAAACCTCATCAGCCCAACCATTGTATGACGAGTCTAAATCGTTGCTTTCGTCTAGCTGACTAAAGTAGGCGCCAAGCAACCAATCTGTGCTGTTGGAAAAAATTCGTGAAGACTCATTCGAGAGCAACCTAAGCTCTTGTGACCAGATATCTCGGTCCGCTTTTTTATCCCACAAATAACTGTATTCGCATGGCACGATATTGTCATCATCTGCACAAGACTGACTTGCCCAATAGTCTGCGTTTGCCCAATCACCATCGTAAGCGTGTTGATGTTTAGTGGTGGTGTAACTGGTGATTGCGTTTAACTCGGCAAACGCAAAACCTTGATAGCTAAATTTTAATGCCGAGCCGTGAGACTTTTGCTTATCTACGCCAGGATCATCGGTTAAGGTATTAAAACCGTTGTTATCAAGTGTCCAAGCATCAAAGCCATTATCGTTATTGGCAAATAGATAGGTAAAGTCTAAGGTTAAATCAGCACTGGCTTGATAACGTAACTTAAATTTGCCGGAAAATTCATCAATACCATTGGTGTCGTCTTTATTGAGGTAGTGGTTATTACGGTAGCCATTTTGCTGATGCTGCTCTAGTGAGATGCGATAGCTTAGCTCGTCAGTCAGTGCACCTGCACTATAGCCAGCAAGATTCAGTAAATCGTCATTACCTAAGCTGGCTTTAAAGCCGTGCTCTGGGCTTTGGCTTGGCTCGTTTGATTTAATATAGACTAATCCAGCGAGAGCATTAGCGCCAAATCGAGCACCTTGTGGCCCTCTTAACACTTCAACTTGTTGCACATCGTACATGGATGCTGCCATACCTAAACCCGATAGGTTGATATCATCAACAATAAAGCCAACCGAAGAGTTTGGCGCGCCGCGGTACTCTGAGCGCTCACCAACACCACGAATTTGCAGATATTTGGGTCGAGAAGTGCCACCAGAAAAATTTAAGTTAGCAACACCATTGAGTAGCTCTTCAAAATGCTGAATAGCTTGATCATTAATTTGTTGCTGGCCAATGACCGCAATACTGGTGGGTACTTGCGCTAAAGATTGCTTTTTGAAGCTCGAGGTAACGGTAATTTTTTCAATATCAACAGCTGCATTCGCCAGCGCTAAATTTGAAAAAGAGCATAGAGCCGTGGTGATGGCAATTGATAAAGTAGATTGAGCAATGTTCATTATGATCTCATAAATTCGATTAAGAATTGGTTATGGGATCCGGCACGAGGGAAGTTAGATAGCTGTTCGGTATTTAACTAATAACTTATGGCATCTAATCAGCAAAGCTGAAAATTAACTTAAATAAATATTAGTAAATACGATTAGCATAACCATTCCTACGCCGGTACTATCCGGTTCAGGTTCTAAGGGTTCGGTTCTCATCTCAGCCATTTAAATCTATTCAGACTTTCAGGCACCCCTTGGTTCGGTGAGCATACTAACAATTTTTAACTAAAAGTACAGCTGAATTTCACTATAAATGATTTCACCTTTCTAGCTTCTGCATTGAAAATGTTAATAAACTTAACTAACCATGCTACTTAACATCTAGCATACGCCCTAATGGTTCACCACCAACTAGGTGTAAATGAATGTGATAAACTTCTTGGCCGCCATGACGGTTACAATTCATGATCAAACGATAACCATCTTCAGCAATGCCTTCTTCTTCAGCTAATTTCTTAGCGACGGTGAACATTCTACCAATAGTAAGTTCGTCATCTTGCTCAATGTCATTCACGGTAGGGATTAACTTATTAGGGATAATTAAAATATGACTATTTGCCTGTGGTGAAATATCACGAAACGCGGTCACCAACTCATCTTGGAAAAGTAATGGTGTTGGAATTTCTTGACGAATAATTTTCGAAAATATCGTTTCTTCTGCGCTGTTAGTGTTAGCCATTATTTTGCCTTTATGGGTTCTCGTTTAATTCAACAGTGTAATGAAAAATAAGCGAAAGATAAAAGATCTCACTCGCTTACTTAACCTTAATTTATTTATGCAATAAATTCAGTTTAAAATTGTTAACTGCTACTTAATTGATTAATAATCTTCTTTTTACCCCGAGAGGTTAATCTTTTCATATCTTCAATCAATAAGTAATTAACGGGTACCAATATCAAGGTGATAAAAGTTGCAAATATAATTCCAAAGCCTAGTGCTTCGGTTTTTTTAAATACATAAAAAAACCAGTCAGTTAGTAACTGACTGGTTTTAAAATTAGAGTACTCAAAACTTTATTTAGCTTGACCCGTTATAAAGCCCTACGATCGATTACTGCTTGCGAAAGCTCAGCTAATAAGGTTTCAGTATCTTGCCAACCGATACAAGCATCCGTAATGCTTTGACCGTACGTTAGCGCTTTGCCTTCAACGAGATCCTGTCGCCCCTCAACTAAGTGGCTCTCCACCATCACGCCAAAAATATTATTATTACCGCTACGCATTTGTTGGCAAACATCACGACAGACTAACATTTGATTTTCAAATTTCTTACTGCTATTAGCATGACTAAAATCAATCATAATATTGTTATTCAAAGCCGATTTATTTAGCTGTTCAGTAACCGATTTAACACTATCAGCATCAAAGTTGGTTTTTCTGCCACCCCGTAAAATGATGTGGCAATCTTCATTACCTGTCGTTTCAACAATGGCAGAATGTCCGTATTTAGTCACTGACAAAAAATGATGTGGCGCACTGGCAGCGCCAATTGCATCAATAGCCACTTTAATCGTACCATCTGTACCATTTTTAAAGCCGACTGGGCATGATAAACCTGACGCCAACTCTCGATGTACTTGACTCTCAGTCGTGCGTGCACCAATGGCGCCCCAACACATAAAGTCAGCCATGTATTGTGGGGTGATCATATCGAGAAACTCCCCAGCGGTGGGTAAGCCTAAGTCATTTAAATCCAGTAGTAACTTACGACCAATACGTAAGCCATCGTTAAGTTTGAAGCTATTATCCATATAAGGGTCGTTAATTAACCCTTTCCAGCCTACCGTTGTTCTTGGCTTTTCAAAATAAACCCGCATGACAATTTCTAGGGTATCTTGATATTTCTCTCGCAATTTAACTAAGCGCTGACCATATTCCAATGCAGCCTTAGGGTCATGTATTGAGCAAGGCCCGATAACAACCAGTAAACGATCATCTTGATTATTAAAAATTTTACTGATGGCGTTTCGGCCAGAAAAAACTGACTTTGTTGCTTGTTCAGATGAAGGAAATCGCTCAAGTAAGGCGATAGGAGGTAAAAGTTCTTTGATGTTATTAATACGAACGTCGTCAGTTTGCTCAACCATAATTTTTCTCTTTATACTGCGAATAATTCGCTATTTAATATTTACGTCTAGACACCTAGATGATTATTACTACAACTAATTTATCAGTGTTGTCACGCTAATAGCAACATAAAACAGAAAAAAATCGCTATAATAAAATCAATTAATTTCAGAGCAAGTTAAATGCGTTTATTTTATAATGTATTCGTCCTGTCTCTCATAAAACTTCATATAGGTTACCAATAACTATGACGCAGCCTCACCTACCATTAATTGATTTACATCGCCATTTAGACGGCAATATTCGCCCAAAAACTATTTGGGCGTTAGCACAACAGCATGACATCCTCTTACCTGAAACGAACTTTGAAGCTTTTATTCCTCATGTTCAAATTCAAGGCAGTGAAAGTGACTTACTCGCTTTTCTCAGCAAACTTGATTGGGGGGTCGCGGTACTTAAAAACTTAGATGATTGTAAGCGCATTGCATTTGAAAACGTTGAAGACGCCTTTAACGCTGGTATTGATTATGCTGAATTACGCTTTTCACCCTACTATATGGCCATGAAGAACAACTTAGTCGTTGCTGATGTTGTTGCTGCTGTAGTGGATGGCGTTAAAGCGGCATGTAAAGTATATGACGTGAAAATTAATCTTATTGGTATTTTAAGTCGTACTTTTGGTGTTGAGAAGTGCCAGGCGGAGTTAGACGCTCTGCTGGCTCATAAACAAGATTTGATTGCGATTGATTTAGCCGGTGATGAGTATAATTTCCCCGGTGAAATGTTTGTAGAGCACTTTAAACAAGTACAAAAAGCACAACTCAATGTCACAATACACGCAGGCGAAGCCGCAGGCCCTGAAAGTATCTGGCAAGCCATCAATCAGTTACATGCACAACGTATTGGTCATGGTGTTGCTTGTCAACAAGATGAAAAACTGATGGATTATATGCTGGCTCATGATATTGCAATAGAGTCTTGCCTAACGTCAAATTTTCAAACCGGTACGATTAAAGATTTAAGCCAACATCCGATCAGAGGGTTTCTCGAGCGCGGTTTATTGGTTTGTTTGAATACTGATGATCCTGGCGTTCAGGGTATTGAGCTAAAACATGAATTTAACCTTGCGCGTAATACTCTTGGCTTTGATGATAAAGACATTCAACAACTGCAAGAAAACGCATTAAAAGCCAGCTTTTTATCTGACCATGAAAAGTCCGCATTAAAGCAAAAAGTAAGCAATAATAGCTAAGTGCGTATCCGTTTAAAATTATTCTATGATAAATAACAGTGACTGTCGTTAGTAAGGTATTGGCGCTATTTTTTAGCTAACTTGGCGTATGACTGGATCATCGAGCGGTATTTCAGTTAGAATTTCATTTTAAACATCTACATCAGTAAAAAATCCTTGATAGCGGCTGAATTGATTCAGCAACGGCTAGAAACTTACTGTGATTGCACACCATTAATAAAAGGTTAACTTTCATGGCAACAGCACACATAGCAGCAAACATAGACGATTTCGCCAAAACGGTTCTTATGCCGGGCGATCCACTACGCGCAAAATATATCGCAGAAAATTTCCTTGATGACGCCAAATGCGTCACCCGCGTACGCAACATGTTTGGTTACACGGGCACCTATAAAGGTAAAGCCGTTTCAGTAATGGGCTCAGGAATGGGTATACCATCAATTTCAATTTACGCGACCGAGCTGTATAAAGATTTTGGCGTAGAAAACATTATTCGTATTGGCTCTTGTGGCGCGGTACGTGATGATATAAAAATACGTGATATTATTATTGGCATGGCAGCAAGTACCGACTCAAATGTTAACCGCTCTCGCTTAAACGGTTATGACTTTGCCGCCACCGCTGATTTTGGTTTATTACATAAAGTGGTTAGCACTGCCGAAAAAACCGGTAAAAAAGTGCATGTGGGTAATATTTTTACCGCCGATCTATTCTACACACCGCAACCTGAAATGTTTGCCTTGATGGAGAAGTACGGCATTTTAGCGGTTGAGATGGAAGCGGCCGGTTTATATGGGGTTGCCGCTGAATATGGTAAAAAAGCGTTATCGGTGTTAACGGTAAGTGATCATATTAAAACCGGCGAACAAACCACGGCAGATGAACGTGAAACCACCTTCCAAGATATGATGGAATTAACCTTAGATAGTTTATTATAACGCTAGAGATTAAAAAGCCAGTCGAATGACTGGCTTTCCTACTTGATGACCCACTGCTAGTTCAACATCATCAATTACAACTTAATTCTTTCCTTATTAAGTTGTAACATCTGCTCACCTATCCCTTTAACATTGAGTAATTCATCGACAGTACTAAATTCGCCGTGTAACTCTCGATAAGCAACGATTGCTTTTGCTCTTTTTTCTCCAACACCTTTTAATAAAGCTAAGGTGTCAATGTCAGCTTTATTAATATCAACAACTTGTATTGCTTGAGTAGCGGTTACTGCTGGCGTTTCATTAACGCTTGCTGCTCGAAGTGGCAATGACATTACCGTAAATAATATGATGAGAAAATAACAGATGTGCTTTTTCATGGTAGCTTCCTTCTAATAGTTAATATCCATATTAGCGAATAATCATAGTTGATAATTCGCTTTATTAGGTTTAGAAGTCTAAGCAGTATTTGTCAAATAGACAGAGGAAAAATATCCTATTAGCAATGCAACTAACTAATGGATTGGTTAATTTCTTGTAGTACCGCCTGTGGATTTTCTGCTTTAGTGATAGGACGCCCAATCACTAAATAGTCTACACCAACCTCGAGCGCTTGTTGCGGCGTCATAATACGTTTTTGATCATCAGCATTCGCGCCTACAGGGCGTATACCCGGTGTTACTAGCTTAAACTCTTTACCTAACAGTTGTTTCAATGACTCAGCCTCCATTGCAGAGCACACCACACCATCTAAACCGGCTTGTTTTGCTAAAGTCGCTAAATGTTGCACCTGCTCGGCTGGTGATTTAGTAATGCCTAAGCCAGCAAGGTCTTCTGCGCCCATACTGGTCAGTACAGTAACTGCAATCAATAACGGCGCTTTATCACCGTAAGGTAATAAGGCTTCTTTGGCTTTTTCCATCATTTTAACACCACCAGAGGCATGGACATTCACCATCCAAACCCCTAAGTCAGCCGCCGCCGAAACTGCTTTGGCAACGGTATTCGGGATATCATGAAATTTTAAATCCAGAAAGACATCAAAATCACGCTTAATTAGTTCTTTAACGAATTCAGGACCAAAATGAGTGAACATTTCTTTGCCAACTTTTAATCGACAATCACTCGGCTTAATTTTATCGACAAAAGACAAGGCCTCATCTTTATTATCAAAATCTAAGGCCACGACAACTTTTGCATCTCTCATGCTGTTTTCCTCAATAGGTAAATATTTTTAACAATAATACCAAGTTGATTTATTATCTGCTCATTTTTAATGGTTAAAATGAAAAAGTAGATCTCTTAATAAATCAAATTGGTATAATTAGGCACAACTTGGTGTAAAAACTCGGTGAATGTGCCGGTTTAATATAACTAATACATAGAAAATAGAACTAAAATAGGTTTTTATTCGCCATCTAAGCCCCTGACGGGTTTAAGTTGCTCCCAATCATGACAAGAGGGACATGACCAATAATGGGTGCCAGAATTAAAACCACAGGTTCGACAACTATAACGATGTTTAACATTTAAGTAGGCTGTCACTAGCTCTCGGATCACTTCTAAGTTATCCGAGGTATTTTCAGTCTGGCTACCGTCCATTTGCATTTTGACAAAGTGCTTAAAACCACGGATAGTCGGGCGACGTTTTAATGCCGATAAAATAAAGTTTTTCGCTTGGTTTGTACCTTTCGTTTGTTCAATATGGCATAAATACTTAATCAGTGCGCTGGTACTACCGGTTTCATCGTAAACTTTTCTGATAAATTTAAAAAACTCTTTTTCCGCATCAAGCGCTTGATAGCAAAGAAACATTTTTTCTATTACATCGGGGAAGAATTCTTTATCTTGCTCATAAATGGCTTTATAACATTGGCAAGCTTCATTGTATTGTTGGTGGTTTTCGTATATTTGTGCCATTAACCAATTGGCTCGAGAAGAATTAGGATCATGGTTTAAGGCATTATCTAACAGCTCGATAACTTCAATAAATTCATCTTTTTCTAATGCTAATGTGGCTAACTCACAATAAAAATTAGCTAACGCATGTAAGAGTTTGCTGTCACGTGTTTTCGCAATGGCTTTTTTCAGTGCGATGCCTTGTTGCCAATCTTTGGTTGATTGATAAATCTGCATTAAAGATGTCAATGATTTCAAGCCGTAGGTTTTAGATTTTAACAATTTATGGAACATAGCTTCGGCGCGATCATATAAACCGGCGCTGAGAAAGTCTTTTGCCAGTTCAAACACCGCTTGCTGCTTTGCACTATTAGGTAAGTGCTTTTGTCGTACTAAATGCTCATGAACTTTTAATGCTCTGTCGAGTTCGCCGCGACGCCTGAATAGATTGGCCATGGCGAAATGGGCTTCGACACTATCATCTTCGACTTTTAACGCTTCTATGAGGTAATCAATGGCTTTATCTTGTTGATTGGAAAATAAGTAATTTAAGCCAGTGGAATATTTAATCGAGAGTTCTTGTTTAGCATTATGATCGTTTTGTTTAACGCTATTGCGCCCCATAAACCAACCATATCCCATGGCAACAGGTAACAATAAAAATAATAACCCTAGCATACTAAGACTTTTTCCCAGTATTCAGTTGTGCATTTTTAGCTGGTTTTATCATCCGCAGTAGCTTCCAAAATAATACAAATAACAAGCCCAATACAAAACCGATAGCGGTGAACAACCCAACCGCAGCAGCCACGGATATATTGGTTTTTGCAATCAAATAATTTAAGGTTATTACTTGATGATTTTGGCTACCAAAAATAAAGGCAATGGCAAGTAAGATTAGAAAAAGGAAAACAGTAATATAAAGGCGCATAGGGGTTCATCCAAAACAACACAAAAAAAAGGCATGCTGATAGCATGCCGTTTATTGATCAATTCTGCAATTACGCGATTGAAAGATTTACTCTTTCACGTAATTCTTTACCAGGTTTAAAATGTGGAACATATTTACCTTCAAGTTCAACAGACTCGCCAGTTTTAGGATTCCGTCCCACACGAGGAGCACGATAATGCAACGAAAAGCTGCCAAAGCCTCTAATTTCAATACGCTCACCTTTTGACAAAGTTTGCGCCATCATTTCAAGGATTTCTTTAATAGCTTGTTCTACATCTTTCGCAGCTAAATGATTTAATTTATCTGCTAATCTTTCAATGAGTTCTGATTTGGTCATTTGACCTCCAGTGTTCACTATAGCTTCGCGCCATCGGATTTAAACATGAAGAAGAACTGCTGTAATGCAGCTCTTCTTCGCTTGGTATTGCTAGGAATTAAAGTTTAGCGTTTTTAAACGCTTCAGCCATTGCACTCAAACCAGAATCTTCTTCTGGAGTTTGGTTCAATGTATCCATAGCTTCACGCTCGTCTGCTTGATCTTTAGCTTTGATTGATAAGCTGATAGTGCGGTTCTTACGATCAACACCAACAAACTTAGTTTCAACACTGTCATCAACAGATAATTCAGTGCT
>Ga0209344_10000593_pt1 | contig 59144 bp, 56 predicted proteins | sample Cruoilmetagenom6_FD_187293 | JGI IMG/M metagenome (GOLD analysis project Ga0209344, IMG submission 187293) | Oil polluted marine microbial communities from Coal Oil Point, Santa Barbara, California, USA - Santa Barbara Oil Seep Sample 6 (SPAdes)... | ecosystem: Environmental > Aquatic > Marine... | reverse complement strand
CGGGCAACGGTCATAATAAATTCCTTTTAAAAAGACTATTTTGAGCAATGTGCTCCGAAAAATCTGTAGCAATTATCTGATTGGCATGTAAGAATTTATTGATTGGGATGTATGTCCTAGATTGGTTTAATTGATTGGGATGTATGTCCTAGATTGGTTTAGATTGGTTACTACTCTTTAAATTGAAAAATAAAACAAAAATATTAACATTCTCGATAGCAACTATATTTGTTGTGTTGCTAATTATGTTTAACTCTAGCTCTGATGTCTCAACATTGCAGCCAAGTAATTTAGATGAATATAAAGATAAAAGTGATCGTTCCAAACTGAACGATCTAATCAGAACTTATGAAACTACTACAAAAAGGAAAGATGATGATACAAGGAAAATAGGATCGCCATTTCCAGATTCAAATGAGGAAGACTGTGTTGGCATTACAAAATCCCCTAAAGATTTAATCACCACAAAATTTGCTGGGTACGTTTTGCAATACCCATGCACAGTGAATCATAGAGGAAGCTACTCAGTTGAGTTCGCCAAGGATGATTCAATCATTAAACAAAAATACTCCCTGTTCTTATCTGCTGTACTTGACAAAAAGTCTGAGAGCATATGGCCTGATGGCAATCTTTCCTCTGCAGATAGCAAGGAGTCATTTTTTATGAAATTACATTCAGATGGAAGTTTTGTAAATTTCGATCAAATAAAAAGCCGAATTGAAAAAAGTGAAAATAATATCCAAACAAATGGCCTTGATGTTTATACCGATAAAAACTTTATCATTGTATTTGAAAAAGATATGAATCCTGATATTGGCCAATTTCCTCATATGATTTGTGACAAATATGGAGATTTTGACACCGCTCACCTGTTCCAATCTTTTAACGACATTGGGAATAAATCCCAATGTGGTATTTATTGGAGACTTACTAATGAGATTAAAGTTTCAATCATTCGGATGAAACCAAAATATGCCTCAAGGTTTCTTGAGATTTATCAAATTTTAAATGAGGGTTTACAAAAAGCCATCATAAAAACACCATATTAAACTTACACACAACCAGGGAGATAAAAATGGGATCTTATACATTCTCAACTCAACAGCAAAATGACATAACTGATGAATATGATGATGGGCCACAAAATTCAGGTGAAGCTGGAGATCATCAAGGTTTTTATTACCAATAAAGGACATACATCTATTGGTAAATTAAAGTATTTCGAAAAGCTGCTGAACAGATTTTTGGGCCAAATATATTTGTTGGCAGCGTTTAAAGTATGACATATATCAGAATTATCTAATATTCATAAAAAACCTACCGCAGAATTTATCGGTAACGGTTAAAATTGGGTGATTTAATAGGTTCAAGAACATTTAAAGCCTGCATTGGTGTGTTGGGTTTTGATAGGTTGATATGATTCAGAGGTGTGATGTTATCCATTTTTACTGATCTGGCTGATTGGTTGGCTTATGTTGTTTTTGGCTTGCAACCAGAAACCAAATTAGGTGGTGCCGTTCACTTTTTTATTGAAGACACCACCAAGATATTTTTTCTGTTGGTCTTGATGATTTATGTGATTGCATTGATTCGTGCCTCACTGAATATTGAGAAGGTGCGCGATTATTTAGCCAATAACAATAAATTCGTTGGTTATTTGATGGGTTCAACTTTCGGCGCCATCACCCCCTTTTGTTCTTGTTCAAGTATTCCGGTATTTCTTGGGTTTACCTCGGCCGGCATTCCCGTTGGAATCACCATGTCATTTTTATTAACTTCACCTTTGATTAACGAAGTGGCCGTGTTGTTATTACTGAGTCTGGTGGGATGGAAAATTACCGTGATGTATGTCTTGATTGGTATGGCCATTGGTATATTGGGTGGCGTATTTCTTGATTTGATTCGTGCGGAACACATGCTACAACCTTTTGCGCTCAAAGCCTACCAATCGGCAGAAGCTGCTGGAACTGAACCAGAAGAAAAGATCAAACTTTCTTTCCGCGAGCGACATCAATTTGCCAAAGAGGAGTTGATTGATATATTGGGCCGCGTGTGGAAGTGGGTGTTTATTGGTGTGGGTCTGGGTGCTGCATTACATGGCTTTGTACCAGATTCATGGTTTGAAGAAAACCTAGGTAGTGGTCAATGGTGGTCAGTACCGATGGCAGTGTTGGCAGGCATTCCACTGTATTCAAATGCCACTGGTGTGATTCCTATCATGGAAAGCTTGATTGTGAAAGGGTTGCCATTGGGCACCACCCTGGCTTTTTGTATGAGTACCGTGGCAGCCAGTTTTCCAGAGTTTGTTTTGTTAAAACAGGTGATGACTTGGCGGTTATTGGCAATTATCTTTGCACTGTTGTTGGTTTCCTTCAGTCTGGTCGGTTGGTTGGTTAATTTAGTTGATGTGTTATAAGGAGTTTTTATGAAAGAAGTTGAAGTGCTGGGCAGTGGTTGTACCAAGTGTGTAAAAACAGCAGAGTTGATTCAAAGTGTTGCTGATGAATGTGGTGTTGAAGTCAATGTCATCAAACAAACCAGTCCTGAAATCATGCTCAAATATGGTGTCATGAGTACGCCAGCAGTGGCAATCGATAAACAACTGGTCCATTCAGGTTCCATTCCTGATAAAAAGAAAATTGAGTTGTGGTTGAAATAGGGAAAAACAAGACAATGACAACGGCTGTCTTCAATTTAACTGTGTCCTTTAAGGGTTCAAAATGATTGCTCGTAAACACCACAAGTTGGTATTTTCTTTTTTTATGGCGTTGTTAATGTCATGTATCATGTCTTTGGTCATCAGTATTTTTAACGTGGGTTTGGTGGCTGACATTGCTGTAATTTGGTTAAAAGCATGGGCTTTTGCATTTTCAGTGGCTTTCCCCACTGTATTTATGGTTTCGCCCATGGTTCATAAATTGGTGGACTGGGTGTTGTGCGAGAACCAGGAAAAACCAGACAATTAAATCAATTTTGTTGTAGCTGAAAAAGTTTTAATGGCTTTCAGTATGCCAAGGCATCAAATTCCTCAATGTTTTTCAATAACAGCAAGGTGCTTTTTTCAATGTGTTCCCGGTTATTGGCCTGTGATAATTGGCGCATCGAATCGGTGATGGCAATCCACCAGCGCATGTGAGAAGCACTCAATTGCGCAGCCACCGGCACCAAATCACGTACCAGTGACAAGGAGTGAATACATGTTTGTTTCAAACAAACCATGCTTTCCAAATCCAATTCATGATTTTCTACCTGTTCAATAAATCTGGGTACAATGTCAGGGTCTTTTTCTAACACCACCGATGGCATCGGTTCTGCATGTTGATCGAGAAAACCAATGTCCAGATACGATAAGAAACTGCGCAAAGAACCACGCAGCGACAACCACAAGTCACGTTTACGCTGCATTTCACGTGACTTTTGGAAGTAGGATAGTAAGCCAATCCAAAAAAAACCTTCCAGACAAAAACCTATCAGCTCAGGAACTATATTATCCCGAAAGGCATTGATTTCATTGCCGTGCATAAAATAACGAAGGAGGAAAAAAGCTGTTAATCCAAAAATGGCCATTGGAGCATACATCAAGTATTTATTCATCTTCACCTCCTTGTACATAGGCTTTGACCACGTCGACAATTTTTTTGGCTTCTTTGGCTGTTAAGTTCAGTGGCAGGCCCTGAATGTAAATGATTAAGTCTTCACGTAAAGGGATGGGGATGATGTCATCTTGTGTGCCTGCATGATGTAAGGCAATGGCTTCCAAAGCTTTTTGTTCTTCACGATCACGTTTTTGTACTTGTTTTGCGGGGGCTCGATTGCTGGCTGTTGATGTAAATGATTCGGGGTCGGCCAACCAATTAAAGTAGTCGGCAAGGGCTGCCTTAAGTCTTGAGTTGTATAAATTTAAGGCTTCTTCTCGGATGGAAGATTCTTCCAACTTGTGAATGCGTGAACAAAGTTCGTCAACATCTAACAATCGTAAGTTGATGCGTTCTTCAGCATTGACATGGTCAAGCAGTTTTTCAGCTGCGGTTTTTCGGCTGCGTGCTACGCCTGGATTCATGATTCCAGTAACAGCGGCTTCTTTGAGAAAGTCTAATAAGCCGTGTTTACTGCAGTTTTGCTTTGCCATATTCACATTCGCCGATAAAAATTAGATTATAATCATTACGAATGAACAACACAAAAGTAACTTGATTATGCAAAATTTTAAAAACACTTGTTTGAGCCTTCTGCTGTTAATCAACTCAGCCATGGCTGCTGATCGCGTCACGGGAGCTTCTTTTGCCACGCGTTCTCCGGTATTGGCGACAGAAGCGATGGCGGCGACCTCTCAACCTTTGGCCACGCAGGTGGCTCTGGATGTGATGAAGCAAGGTGGTAATGCCATAGATGCTGCCATTGCTGCCAATGCCATGTTGGGGCTGGTTGAGCCAACCGGTAATGGTATGGGTGGAGATATATTTGCCATTATTTGGGATGCAAAAAGTCAAAAGTTGTATGGTTTAAACGGTTCTGGCCGTTCACCCAAAGCATTGAGCCGTCAATGGTTTGTTGACAATGGTTATGACAAGATACCTTCACATGGCCCTTTACCCGTGTCAGTGCCGGGAGCTGTTGATGGCTGGTTTATGATGCATGACAGGTTTGGTAAATTACCGATGAAACAAGTGCTGCAACCAGCAATCAATTATGCAGAGAAGGGGTTTCCTGTTACACAATTGATTGCTTACTATTGGGGACGGTCAGTGCCGCTGTTAAGTCAATACCCTGGTTTTACCGAACAGTATACTTTAAATGGAAAGGCACCCAAAGAAGGTGAAATTTGGCGAAATCCTGGCTTGGCTAATACGTTAAAAGCTTTAATTAAAGAAGGTCGTGACGCTTTTTACAAGGGTGAAATTGCCAAAACAATTGCTCAATATATGCAGACCAATGGTGGTTTTTTGAGCTATGAAGATTTGGCCAGTCACCAAGGCGAGTGGGTAGAGCCCGTCAGCACCAATTACCGTGGCTACGATGTGTGGGAATTACCACCCAATGGGCAGGGCATTGCCGCTTTGCAGATACTGAATATTTTGGAACAGTTTGATTTGTCGTCGATGACCCATGACTCTGCTGAATTTGTCCATTTATTCACTGAGGCCAAGAAGGTGGCATTTGAAGATCGTGCCAAATATTATGCTGATCCGGCATTCAATACCATTCCAGTGACTGAGTTGATTTCAAAGGGATATGCCAAAGAACGTGCCAAACTCATTGATTTGACTCAAGCAGGCAAACATTTTCCAGCTGGTAACCCTGCGCTGGATCACGGTGACACCATTTACCTCACCACAGCAGATGCTGAGGGTAATATGGTTTCATTGATTCAGAGTAATTATCGTGGCATGGGATCGGGAATGACACCACCGGGGCTGGGCTTTATCTTGCAAGATCGTGGTGAAATGTTTTCTCTTGAGAAAGGTCACTTTAATGAATTTGTTGGCGGTAAAAGACCTTTTCATACCATCATTCCGGCTTTTATCACCAAAGATAAAAAACCGTGGATGAGTTTTGGCTTGATGGGTGGAGCCATGCAGCCGCAAGGGCACGCACAAATCGTTGTCAACATGATTGATTTTGGTATGGATATACAGGCTGCAGGAGATGCGCCAAGGATTCACCACACCGGTTCATCAGAACCAACCGGAGAACAGATGGTAGATGGAGGCATCTTAAACCTTGAAACGGGCTACCCGTACGCCACCATCCGAGCTTTGATGCGCATGGGTCATAAAATTCAATTTGCCAATGGTCCCTATGGTGGCTACCAAGCCATCATGCGTGCTGAAAATGGTGTTTATTGGGGTGCATCCGAGTCTCGAAAAGACGGTCATGCAGCAGGCTATTAAATTAAATGAATAAAACCTTATGATGTTCCTTAATTGTATCTAAGTAGCTGTTTAAATCTGTCATGTACGTAAGTAGTGAATATCGATAATTTTTTAAATTTTTAATTGTGATTAAAATTGGCTTGAGTGTGAATGAAAATGCTGCACTTTACAAATATTTAAAATAACTTTATATATCAAAGATTTATAAGCATTAGTTAAAATATATATTAAAAAAATTACTTTCTTTCTTGCATTAAGAATACATCGTATGTTATTGTTATGCTTAACAAATGTGCCCTATAACCGTTTTCTCAAACATTCGGTTTATACCTCTTAATCCCAAGCCTTTTTAGGTTTGGGATTTTTTTTGTCTTATCATGTGATTCTTTTGAGTATGTGGCTATAAAAAGCCGACATGAAAGCAATATGCTGATGTCGGCTGTAATTATTTTTTTGCTGGCTTATTTGGTGTTGCGAATTAAATCTGCCATAAAAACAGCATTAATCATCCACCTTTGTGTGCCATACCAAAAGGCCCTAAAATTAGGGTTAAATCCAAATTTAATGATGCTACCTCTGCCTTTCTTTTCAGCCAAGACCAATGGTGCTTTGCTCAATTTTTCATGCCAGTATTCAGAGATATATCCAGCGGCCCTGACTGATTCAGTTACTTGAAGAGGGGTGTCATAAGCGTGCAATGACGGTTTAAGTACAGCGCGTCCTTTCATCATGACGTATTGGGTGTTGAGGTTGGTACCAAATGATAAGGGGTGGGTTAAATCAGCGTTGGCAGCAACGATGGCACCACCCAACACTTTTTCTGCTGCATCTTTTTCATAGTCTCCATAAGCTTTTCGAACCAAAGCTTCGTCGTCCTTGGTGCCTGTAGATTTTTCAGTTTCATTGGCGGGCTTTTGTAGCGTATTTTCTACCCAGGTAGCTGCACTTTGAAGAGCGATTAAGTGACCACCAGCACTGACCCAATTATTGAGCTGAGCTACTGATTGTTCATTAAAGTATTTATTGTAATTGCCGTTGGGTAGGATAATATGGGTGTATTTGCTTAAATTAATGCGATTGAAGTCGTGTGTTCTTACTTTGGTCAGAGGCATATAAACTTGGGTATCAAATAAGTGCCATAAACTGCCTGCCTGATAGGCGTCAACACCATCACCAACTAACATCATCACATGATTTTCTTTGACTTTTTGTACAGCTGGTGAACCCAAATCTACGCCACTGTCTGCCAATCCTGTAGTAAGTGGATGCCATTTAACTTGAAAGGCATCAGTTATTGTGCTGAGCACAGAAAAAATCTGATCTTGGTTGTTTTTATCACTCACAGGGAGGATAAAACTGCCGGCTGGTACTTGGTGGTTGTCTATGTTTAATGGTTTGGCAGTGAGCAGGACGTTGTATTTGTTTTGGCTGAGATAATTTAACGCAGCAGGTGCATTACCCGTGTGCCAATCAAATATGTATGCAATGGCATCTTTGTTGTAATTGTTTTTGGGTTTATTTGGTAGCAATGTGTCATTGGTGCTGATGTTTGAGGTAACTTCAGCCCATGGCAGGCCCCAAGCCATACCAATATGCCAAGCTGAAACATCATAAAAAGTGTTGTCTTTGAATGAAGTGTCGGTATTGAACAGTGACTGAATCAGCGTGGTTTGTGGTTGGTTTAAACTGATGTATATGGCCTGATCCTTATGAAACTTATGTTTATCAATGGTTTTGTCAGCTGCTAAGTTAGTGAATCTAATTTGGTGCATAGAAAGGAATTCTTGCAACTTGTTTGCGGTAAAAGGGTTGTCTGAGACATCCAGTAAATAGCCTTTGGCACTTAGTTTTTCTGCTTGTTCCATTGCGGCCTTAAAAAAGCCTTTTTTATAATCAATCAGTTTATCGCGATTGTGTTGTGAACCCTTTAATGTGGAAAGCGCGGTGAGAAATTGATTGCGTATTCCGATGGCTAAAGATCGCTGACCATTGTGGGTGTCCATCACACCACCGTTGGCTCGAGACTGTTCAAACAGTATGCCAATACTGCCATGTAAATCTGGATAGGTTGAGCCCTTTCCTGGATAAAAGTCATCAAAGCTTTCTTCGCTGTAGTAGTGTTGGCCAACTTGGTCTAGCGCTTCGGCGTGAAATTGAGCCAGTTCGTTAGTCAACTCAATATTGGTATGACTGATCAGTGGATTTTTTCGGCTTGGAATCCCTGGCTGAAAAAAGAAAGTAGAAGCAGAGCCCATTTCATGATGATCTGTTAATACATGGGGTTGCCACTCGTGGAATTGTTTAATTCTGGCTTTAGACTCGGGTTGAGTTAATAGCAGCCAGTCACGGTTCAAATCAAACCAATAATGGTTGGTTCTGCCACTGGGCCAATGTTCAAGGTGTGAGATGTCATTGGGATCAGTAACGGTCGTTAAAGAGCGGTTATTATTTACATAAGTAGTGAATCGAGAAAGCCCATCGGGGTTGATGCTCGGGTCAATCAAAACCACGGTGTTCTTGAGTGCTTCTTTGATTGTTTTGTTGTTAGAGGCCAACAGGTACCAGGCATACAGTACAGAGGCGTTTGCGCCACTGGATTCATTACCGTGTATACTAAACCCATTCCATACTTTAAGTATGTCTGGGTTGTTTTTTACTGATTCAATATTTTTGATGTTATCAGCAGAACTGATGGCTAACAGTACCAGTCTGCGACCTTCATTGGTCTTGCCATAGTCGATTAATTTTGCTTCATTACGACCTGAAGCCAAAATACTTAAATAACTGATTAATTGATCATGCCTAAGGTGTTGTTTGCCGAGTTGTTGTCCCAAAACGGCTTCAGGTGATGGGATGGTGGCATCATACATTTCACCCTTAGGTAAATAAAACTCCAGTTGATTGGCAAAAGCGGGTAATGAAAAAAGGCTAAAAAGGATACAGGTTGTGATTTTATTCATGTTTTTTTAATCAATTTGTTGTTTCATAGATTGTATGGCAGCGACTCTTAATTGTCTAATTTGTTCGCCCAGCTCTTTTCCTTGAAAGCCTTGTTCATACAGTGGTTGTTTATTGATATTTCTGGCAGCAGCAAATAATGTTCGAATGTATTCAGCTTGCGGATACAGTTGAAATTCTTCTCCCCAACGACCAGTCGCATCAGCTTGACATGCCTGTACGAATTTTTCCAGCAGTTTGGGTTGTCTGTATGCATCTAAACGGGCAAACAGTTTTTCAACTGTTTTTGCTCTCAGTTCCATGATGGTGTGTGACTGAAGGTGCCATTGACACACCAATACAGCCAGTTTCTTATAGTGATTGGGAACTTTGAAACGCTTGCATACATTTTTAACCAGAGGTACGCCAGCAAATTCATGTCCGCGGTGACTCGGTAGAATTTCTTTGGGTGTGATGCCCTTACCTAGATCATGAACCATAACAGCAAAAGCGACATCGTTGTCTAAATCTTTGGCTTGGTCGATGGCCAACATGGCATGCAATCCAGTGTCAACTTCTGGATGCCATTGTTTGGTTTGTGGTATGCCAAATAAACAATCAATTTCAGGTATCAATACACGTAATGCATCACAGTCACGTAAGGTCATAAAAAAGGCTGAAGGAGTGGCTTGATTTAAACTGTTTTTAATTTCGTGCCATACACGTTCAGCCACCAAGGCTTCCACTTCACCATCTTCGACCAGTTGTTTCATTAATTGGTTGGTTTTGGGGTGGACTTGAAAGCCCAAGTGAGCGAGACGACTCATGAATCTGGCTACACGTAACACGCGTACAGGATCTTCAGCAAATGCGGGTGAAGCGTGCTTCAACCATTTGTTATTTAGGTCATCTTTGCCATTTAAAGGGTCGATTAATTGACCATTAACATCCATAGCCATGGCGTTGATGGTTAAATCACGTCGCAACAAATCTTGTTCTAAGGTCACATCAGGAGAGGTGTTGAAACTGAAACCATGGTAGCCTTTGGCAGTTTTTCGTTCTGTGCGAGCCAAAGCATATTCGTCTTTAGTTTCTGGGTGTAAAAAAACTGGAAAATCATTGCCTACTGGAAGAAAGCCAGCTGCCAACATTTGATCAGGAGTCGCGCCTACCACCACATAATCCTTGTCTTTGATTGGCAGGCCCAGCAGCTGGTCACGAACGGCTCCTCCTACCAAGTAGGTTTGACTGTTAGCAATGTTTACTGAGAACATTGGACCGCGGCTTTTTGTTGACTGATGATGGGATTGGGCCATGATTTGATGTTACCCTGGTTGATTGGCAATGTGGGCATCCAATAACTCATGCGTCTGGGTTGGGTGTTTATTAACCAGTCATAAATGGTGACGTTAGACAGTATCTTGGTGATGTAATCTCGGGTCTCACGATAAGGGATGGTTTCTAACCAAATATCAGGCGCATGTGGGAAGTCGACACTCCAATCATTTGATTTGCGCTCACCCGCATTGTAGGCAGCTGCTACCAATAATGGGTGGTTGAACTGTGTGAATAAGTTCTTTTGGTATTGTATTCCCAGTTGTATGTTCAAAGGCGCTTGGTGTAACTGATTGTCTTGTTTTAAATGGATACCCAGTTGTTGGCTTAATCTTTTTGCAGTGGTTGGTAATAATTGCATGAGGCCGTGTGCATTGGCATGAGAGACGGCATCTTTGGTCCATGCACTTTCTTGTTTGATTATGGCCATTACCCATTGGGGGAGTGGATTGTTACTGTTGGCATGCTGTTTAATTATTTTTTCATGGGCTATCGGGTAGCGTAACTGGTAATTTTCCCATTGTCCCAAATCGGCCATGATGGCTATTGATTTCGCGTACCAGCCTTCCTGTGTTACCACATCTGCCAAGGCTTGTTTTTCTTCTTTACTGAGTCCTCTATAAGAGATGTTCCATTCACTGCGAGCCATTGATAACATGCCTGAATGGTACAATTCAATGGCACGTAAAATGCCATTTGGAAAAATAAAATTCTTGTTGGTTTTGATTGGTGTAGCTTTTTGGCACAGTTTATAGGGTAAACGCATGTGGTCTGCTGATAAAAAACCATAGTAATTGGTTTGATTACTGAGTTCAGAGAATATTTTCTTGGCCTTTTGTTTGTTGGCCATTTTGGCCTCAGCTCGTGCCAGCCAGTATTGCCAACGGTCTTGTTCTAACTGTCGTTTTGGCATTTGCTTTAGTGCATGTAGGGTTTGAGGCCAATCTTGGTGGTATAAATAATACCTCACAATCCATGCGTGGATTTGATCATCTTTCATCGCTGCAGGTAGCTGCTTCATGGCATCAATAGAAAATGCCTCATAATCGGTAGCTGCAAAGAGTGCCATTTGTCGTTCAATTTGTTGTTCTTGTGTGGCGGTTAAGTTATGAGTGCTTTTTATTTTTGGCCAAAATTGATGTAAAGATGCTGGTTTCTTTTTTGCTAACCAGAGGCCAGATTTATAGATTAGCCATTGGTTTTCAGGTGAAGCAGGCCATTGAATGGCTTGTTGTAATGCTTGTTCTGGGTTTTTGATTAAATCAATGGCTTGATTTACCCATGTAGGTTGTTGTTTTAGTTTGTGCCTGAGAAATTCAATCAATGAAATATTGTGGTTATCAAAAGCGAGTTTGATTCGTTTGATTAGCAGTTCTTCAGTCATGCCTCCTTGGTCTTGCCACCACTTGAAAACAACATCACATGCATCGGGTGCGGATAGACCAGTTAGCCACATGGCTTGAATAAGAGGCTTTAAACCTTTGAGTTTTTGAGTTTCTAAGCGAGCCTGAAGGTACCAACATTGTTTTTTGCCTTGGTCAAAGCCATTGTGATATTTAAGGTATTTGGACCATTTGGATTGCTGACCCAATGCAGTCAATAAAGCACTTTTAAGCCTTTTATTTAGTGGGCTGTTTGGATGTTTAGTTTTGAAATCTACAATGGCTTGTTCTGGAAGCTGGTTTATCTGACTTTGAATCAAAGCATAATCAATATAATGCGCTAGGACATAACCAGCCAGTGCTTTGCGCTGGTTTTCAACTTGTTGTTTGTTTCCAGCAAGCGCCAAACTGTACAGTTTACTGAACAACTGTCTTTGTTGACTGATGTTGTCAGCATGTGCAAAAAGACAAACCAACAACATGCCACAAATTAGAACAAAGGTTTTGATGTGTTGTTGGCTAAAATGCATGGTTTTTTATATCAGTTCCGTTTCAAGTTGTTGTAAGTAAAGTTGCATGAAATCATGTCTTTTTTGTGCCTCTTGTTTTGCTGCCTTGGTTTGAAAACTGTCTTTCAGTTTAAGTAGTTTGGTATAGAAATGATCAACAATAGCAGCTTGATCATCAGGTGTTCTATGATAACAAAAAGGGTCTTCATGAAATGTTAAAGGGTTACCAAATGTGGCACCAACCAAAAAAGTTCTGGCGATTCCTATGGCACCCAGTGCATCCATTCTATCAGCATCTTGAACAACCTGTGCTTCTGGTGTTTCACATTTGATTTGTGCTGAGAAACTATGGGCTGCAATGGCATGTGCAATTTCAGCATAATAAATTTCAGGGTAGCGCCAAGCCGTTAATAATTTGATGGCTTGTTTAGCGGCCAGTTGAGATGCCTGTGCCCGTAATGGTGAGTTTTTTGCGACCTGGACACAGTCATGTAACCAAGCGGCAGGTAATACCACCGCCATTTTAGCTTGTTCTTGTTGGGCAAATTGCTTGGCAGATTTAACCACACGTTTGATGTGATTGATGTCGTGACCAGGATCAGCGACTTCCAACAAACTCACATGCTTTTCAAATTTATCAGACCAGTAATCAAAATCGATAGGTTCAGAAGGTAGCGACATCAATGACTTCCAAATACTTCAAATAAACTTTTTAATAAAGCCCGGAGTTCTAGACTGAATAGTGTGAAGCGACTGTCCAGCATTTGCCATTCGGATTCAATGCTGGTTTCATCCAGTTGATCCAAAACAATATCTGTAAATTTAATCTTTTTAATACCCATGTCGTATGCCAATACCAGTTCTACGCGTTGTTGGTATTCAAGACCTAAATTTGTAACCAAATAACCATTGTCTATGTGTTGTTTCATTTGGTCATCAAGGTGTTCTATGTTTCTACCTCTGACAACACCCTTATTGTCATCTAAAGTTTCTAATACAATTTCGCGATCAATTTGAAAACCGGCATCACCTTGGGCATGCAAAACCCACTGTGTTAATACCTGGGCCATTGATGTTGAAGGTCCAAATGCAGAAGCCTTGAATGAACCCAATGTTTGGCGGAGTTGTGACACCAAGTCTTCTGCTGCGTTTTGACTGGCGCAATCAACCACCAATAAATTAAGCTTAAGGTCAATGTATGCATGTATAGATTTGGGTTTAACAAAAGCTTGAGGCAACATTTCTAACATCAGTTGTTGCTTCATATCGGTTTGTTGTTTGCGACCTGGTTTTTGTCCAGTTTCGTTTTTAATTGAGTTAAGCTGTTGATTTAATTGATGGTTGATTACTGCAGCAGGTAGGACTTTTTCTTCCATGCCAAGGGTGAATAACATCGCATCGCCACTTTTTAGTACAAACAATTCACTTTCAGGGCCGAAAGGAGAAACCCAGCCCTTTGAAACGGCTTCCATGGGTGCGCATGATTTTAACGCATCATTTTTAAGAACATCTGAGAATGCTTCAGCATCCATAGTAAATGCTTCATTGAGTTGGAACAAGCGGGCATTTTTAAACCACATAAATCATCCTGAATATAAAAGGGTTATTCTAATAAATTATGCTGTCAATGACCCACTTTAAATCAAAATATTTAACTTAAGCTGGTGTGTAAGTAAGTGAGCAAGCTTTGAGTACAAGCTTTAAAAATGATGCTTGTTTTTACTGAATTATGTGTAAAATTGTGCTATTTTGTAAATCAATAAATGATTAATTAACTGTGTATTTCATAACAGTCGTGAGGAGGCGAACATGTTTGGTTTTTTTAAAAAGAAAAAACAAGATATCAATAAGGGCGAAAAAAGAAAAAAACAACGAAGACAAACCAATAATGACAGGCGAGACAATATCAGGTGGGAACCAGAAAAAGAAGACCGTAGGTCTGGTGTTGAACGCAGGAAAAATATCAATAATTGGGATGGGCATGATCAATAACAACGTTGAATCTTAAAAGAATTCTGCTATTTACTGTCTAAATGTAATGATTTATTTTGGAGTTTATGGTATTTTAATTTGAGGGGGTATCCGTTAAAACGGTGATTAACTGAGTGTGTGGGAATCAATAATTAACAGGGCCAAATCATGATTGAAACAGAAACCAAAACCAAACCAAAGTTTCGCTACGAACCCATAGAAAGAAGACATAGCAAGCGAAGAGGCGCCGAAGCCGATCGTCGAGCTGAAGCCAGAAACGATGCCGTTAAATCTGACAGGAGACAGCGGGCAGATCGGCGAGAAAAATAGTATTTTAATGCATTGGTGTATGTGCTTATCCTAAAGTATTTTTACATTAAGGTTTTTGTATAGCGGTTTTTTTCCAACTGAAATCTCTCACTGTTTTATAAAGAGGTGCCTCAATAAACAGGTAGAACAGGTGGCTGAACAGCAACACCATTAAAATAAAACACAATGAACCCAGCTCAATAATGACTTGTGGCTGATTACTGAGAAAATCTCTCACGCCAGATACAAAAAACAGTTGAATCCACAACAGGTGACATAAATAAAGCGTATAAGATGCATTGCCATTGGAAATAAATAATTTACCAGCAACTGCTTTTTTTGAGGCTTCCAAAGCCAAGGCAGTGACCAAAAATGACATGGCTGAAATCCCAAAAGTAAAGGTTCTGAAGAGTCCAAGTTTGGCATCAAAATAAACACCAAAAGTACAAAATAACAACCCGCAAACACCACCTATATAGATGAATTTATTTTGCTTCAGTTGTTTTCGGTATACATAAACAAGTACGCCGAAAAAAAATTCCAATAATGCGGGTGAAAAAATAAAGTCCATGTGATTAGTTATATTGGAAGGGTCAATTGTGGGGTGGTAATAGCCATTCAATAAGACCAAACAGGTGATGCTGATCAATACCAATGAAAAATACTTTAAACGCAGAAAAAATACACTGCTAAAAATCACGTAAAACATCAATTCATAACTTAACGTCCACGACACAGGCAAGATCAATTGGTTGATGTTGCTGGTGGTTAGAAAAATTGAGTTAACAATATCTAAACTGTTGAATTTTGTAGGTTGGTAAAGATAAATAAGTACTGATGCCAGTAATAAGAACGGCCAATATCCCAAATAGATTCTGCTTAAGCGGTGTTTAATAAATGTTAAAAAACTCTGTTTGTTTTTGGGTTTGTTGATAGAAGTATGGGCAATAACAAAGCCGCTGATAACAAAAAACACATCAACACCTGTAAACCCCCACGCTGAAATGGCTTTAAATAGTTCGATACTGCCATTCATGGCTTGGTAATGAGGCAAAAAATGCAATAAGAATACCAGTGTCGCAGCACAGGCACGCAACATTTGAATGTTTTTAAACATGGCAGAGAGTGGCTTGAAAGTTGCTATACATGCAGTTAATCACATTGATACTTAAGGCGTTTAAAAAAATCATGGTGATGGGCATTTTGTGATGTCAATCTTCCTGTTAAATACTGACTGTGAATACCACATAAGAATGGTTGCCCCTTAACATCAAATACCTGATTGTACCCTAATATTTAGAGCAACAATTATAATTAAAATGAAGAAACCATAAGTCACTACGTAAAATATTTAAAAAAAACATAACCAAACGTAAAGTGACAGCGTTTAAGCTGACATGATGAATGAAATCGATAGCAAAACAGTGAAATTGGCCAGTGCAGGAGACAAAAATGCATTTCGCTTAATTGTTTTGCATTATGCAGAAATAGTTAACCGATTGGCGTATCGATATACCGCTGATGCAAGTCAAGCTGAAGACATCGCACAAGAAACATTTATTAAGGCATATCAGGCCATTGGGAGGTATCAATCTCAAGCCAAATTTTCAACTTGGCTATTACGTATTACCACCAACAGTGCCATTGACTATTTACGCAAAGCCAATCGTCAAATGACACATTCTCTTGATGATGAATCCAATCGGCTTGATCTGACAGATCACCGCATAGCGGCAAGTGATCAGCTTGATATAAGCCAAAGATTGATGCAGGCGATGGCCGCATTAACAGATGTTGAACGAATGGCTGTAACCATGAAACACCACCAAGGTTACTCCATTGACGAAACTGCAAAGGTACTCAAGATAAAGAACAATGCGTGTAAACAAACCCTGTTTAGAGCAGTGAAAAAATTACGCAAAATATTAACTCCAGAGGTGAGTATATGAAAGCTGTAGATGATGAAAAAATATTGATGATTTACTTCAATGAAGCCAATAAAAAAGATGTTGATAAATGCCTCAAATCGGTTGCATGTTGTCAAAAGCTAGATCAATTGGAGGTAGACATGAAAGCCATCGATAACATCCAAGAACAGCACAATTTACCGAATGATTATGGACAACAATTGTGGTTGAAGATTGCCGATCAAATAGAGCGCCCTCAAGATGCTTCTGATAAATCAAGTTCTGACTGGCTGACCAGATTCAAACAAATTTTGCTGATGCCACAATTCTCGTTGGCAAGCTTGGTTGTGGTCATGGGTATGGTGTTGTTGGCTTTTTATGCAGGTCAGCAACAAAACCAAGGTATCTTGGGGCAACAAACACAGGAACAGTTGTTGGCACAAAATATCCAGTTACATTTAAGCCAAAGTGAAATCTTTTTAACCCAGGTCAGTAATGGTAACAGCAAAACCAGCGTTCAGGCTACGGCACAAAAGTTGTTGGCTTCAAATCGAATATTTAAACAAGCGTTGACTCAATATAAAGGTCAGTTTACCTCACAGTTGCTAACCGAATTAGAGCCTTTGCTATTGGAGTTTGCCAATGGTACGGCGCTGAAAAATAACTTAAGAACACCGGAACAAATCCATGGCAAACAAGCAAAAGCCAATTGGGTCAATGACTCTTTGTCAAACGATTTGATGTTTCAAATAAAAGCAATGAAACAACAATTGGCACAAAAAAATGACATTATATAGGAGCAAAAAATGCTAAATACAATTAAACAAATGGGGTTCATTGGGTTGATGTTGTGGCAAGCAACGACACAAGCATATGGCCAAGAAGAAGCCACAAAGCTGTCTTCAGCGGAGGCTTATGAGTATGGTCACATTGTCTTGCAGACTAAAGATTGGCGTGATGCCATAATTGCATTTAAGCAAGCAGCTAAGGACAAGAATCTCAAATCAGCAGCAATGTACTGGCAAGCTTATTCACATTATCAGTTAAAACAAAAAGCTCAAGCCAAAAGATTGTTAAAGCGTCTGATTAAAAGCGAGCCACAAAGTGAATGGGTTGATGATGCGGAAATGTTGCTGTTTGAACATGGTGATGGCGATGAAAAGGCTTTACATCAAGACCAGTTAGATGAGGAGTTAAAGCTGTTTACATTACAACAAATCATGTTTAACAATCCAGAAAAAGCCTTGCCTAAAATTTATACAATAATTGAACAGTCAAATTCAATCAGGGTGAAATTGAATGCCATACATATTTTGGGCTTGAGTGAGCAACCAGAGGTGGTTGACTACTTGATTCGATTGCTTGAAAAAGAAACTAACATTGAGTTACAGCAACAAGCAATTCAAATGTTGAGTTTGAGAGAAGATAAGGATGCCAGAAATAAATTAGCTCATTTGTATCAAACCAGTAAAAACAAAGAAATTAAAATTGCCATCATCCAAGGTTTTATTCATCAGCAAGACAGCAAACAATTGATTGCAATGTTGAACCAAGAGCAAGACCCTGAGTTGAGTATGTATTTGATACAGATGCTGGGCATTAAGGGAGAGACGGTTGCATTGAAAAATATCTATAAAAAATCTCAAGGGGATCAGCGCCGTGCAATTTTAGAAGCCTTGGCACTATCTGGAGATGCCACTTATTTGTATGATGTGATTGAGCATGAAAAGGACACAGAAATTCGTCTTCAAGCCATTCACTCTTTAATTATGGTGAATGATGAACATATGGGTGATTATTTGTTTAATTTATATCAACAAGCCACTTCATCCGAAGAAAGGGATGTGATTGCCAATGTTTTCATAGCCACTGATATCGATCCTGCGCTGATAGTTAGATTGATGAAGTCTGAGGACAACACAGAGCGCAAACACAGCTTGCTAAATACCTTAATGGTTTTGGGTGCAGTAGAAGAAATGAAAGAGGTCTATAGGAGTGAGCACAACCCAGACACACAACAAGCCATCATCAGACTGTTGGGTGTCATGAATGCAGGAGATGTGTTGATGGAAATCTACCAAACAGATCCATCGGTGCTGAATAATCAGGTATTTTTTGAGGCTGTGGGGATGACTTCAGGATCAGTGAATGAAGAATTTCTGATAGAACGTTTTAAGGCTGGTAATCTCCGTGTTAAAGAAGCTGTACTTAATGCCTTGATGATGCAAGACAATGTTGAAGCGATGGTTGGTTTGTTAAAAACCGAAGAAGACCGTGAAGTCAAAAAGAAAATCATCAAAATGATTGGTGCTGTTGATGCAGAGGCGTTGCTTGATACCATCGAAGACCAATAATTCCATAATAAAGCTTAACTCAATCAAAGGCATGTGAATATCAATCACATGCCAATTGGAGAAAACACATGAATTCATTTAAATTAATCATTTTAATCGTCGGACTCATGCTGTCTATTTTTACAGTTTATGCTCAGCAGCCAATGGCTGCGCTGAACAGCAGAATAAATAACGACAGTCTGACTCAATATTTACAACAGTCATTTAACGATCAGTGGTTTGTATATCGTATTCCTGCGGCAGAAAACACCCGTTCTATGTGCTGTTTTAATCAAGATGAAACAGCGGTATGTGATTTAAACCGTACACACCATGGATATGGTTCTTCTGATAGCAGTTCATACACTGAGCATATTCGATTGTTTGTTCATATAAATAAGGGGCAGGTACAACAGGTTCTACCTGTTGGCGACCATTGTGAAGTTAAAGCAGAAGGGCTCGGCATTGATTGGTTACAACAGGTTTCAGTTACACAAAGTATTCAATGGCTGAAGCAATTGATAGCATCTGTCGGTGATGGTGATGACAATGGCAGTTTATTTGCCTTGAGTTTACATGACGACAAAGCGGCTGCTCAGGCCATGTATGAGTTAGCTATTAACAATGCGAATGAATATTCTGCTCAAGCAGTGTTTTGGTTGAGTCAAAGACCAAAGGACGGATTGGCCTACTTGCAAGCATTGTATGAAGAGTTACCGCTTGGTGAAGCTCGAAGCCAGATTGGGTTTGCTTTGAGTCAAATCAACCAACCTGAGGCGGTAAACTTGTTAAAACAGATTGCGCAATACGACCCACAAATTGAACAACAAGCAGATGCCATATTTTGGCTCAGCCAAACTGATACAGAGGGTGACATAGCAAAATTTTTAATTTCAATATTGGCACAATCAACCAGCTCTGAAATCAAACAAAAAGCGGTATTCAGCTTGTCGCAAATGAAGTCGGAAATTGCTGAAAGTGAATTGATTAAATTGGTAACAGGGCATAATGATTCAGAGGTCAGGTCACAAGCCTTGTTTTGGTTGGCTCAAACCAAACCCATGCTGGGTGAAAAAGCCGCCATCAATTTAATACAAAACAGTCAACAATCTGATGAGCAGGAACAGGCGGTATTTGTGTTGTCACAATTACCAGCTAAACATGCCAGTGTTGCATTGTTTAAGATTGTTAAAGGTCACTATGATCGTCACATCAAGAAAAAGGCTTTATTCTGGCTCAGTCAATCTGATGATGAAGATACTTTAAAGCAGTTAGAAAATTTATTATAAGACCTAATGTTTGTGTGTGGATTAAATGAAGTAATTCAAAGCCTCCTATAAGAGGCTTTGAAATTACTAGTACTGATTTTTAATGGACGTGGTTGTGCTCTTTCTCTTCAGCAGTCGCTTCACGTACTTCTTCAATGCTGACTTTGAAATGTAAGCGTTGTCCAGCCAATTCGTGGTTTCCATCAACAGTTACAGTTTCTTCTGCCACTTCAGTGATCTTAACTGGCACAGGGCCTTGTTCAGTTTCGGCTTGAAATGTCATGCCTACAGCAATATTGTCAACGCCTTGAAATGCAGATTTAGGCACTTGTTGAATCATTTGTTCGTGTCGAACACCGTAAGCTTCCTCAGGTTCAACCGAAACATCAAAAGCATCGCCAACCTTCTTGCCTTCTAAGGCTTTTTCTAAGCCCGATATGATGTTGTGCGCACCTTGTAGAAATTTCAATGGATCGCGACCATCAGATGAGTCCAATACTTCGCCTTGGTCATTGGTTAATGTGTAGTGCATGGCAACCACACAATCTTTTTTGATTTGCATGTTGTGTCCTGTATTATTTTTTTGGTCGCACAGTTTAACACATTTGCATACAGTTCTCAGCTCAGGCTGCTTTTGTTCATGGGTGTTTCTATAAGTATGGTTTGTAACCTTTCCAACAGTTCATCTGCATGTTGAGTTTTGAACGTGATAGGTGGTTTGATTTTAATGACATTATGTTCTGGTCCATCGGTGCTGATTAAAATACCAAAGTCTCGCATTCTATTGGCTAAATAGTTGGCTTGTTGAGCCAAAGGTTTAAGTTGGTCATCACACAGTTCAAAACCTAAAAACAAACCTTGTCCTCGTACGTCTTTAATGAGGCTGTGTTGTTGCATCAGTTGTGTTAATGCTTGTTTTAAATAATTACCTGTGAGCAAAGCATTGTGTTGTAATTGTTGTGTTTGAATGACATCCAGTACGGCATGACCAATGGTGGCTGATACTGGGTTACCGCCAAAAGTATTGAAATATTCCATGCCATTGGCAAAACGATCAGCAACAGCTCGTGTACAAACCACTGCCGCCAAAGGGTGACCGTTTCCAATCGGTTTTCCTATGGTCAGTATGTCTGGAACTACTTGGTGTGTTTCAAATGCCCAAAAGTGTGAGCCAATGCGGCCACAACCTACTTGTACTTCATCTGCAATACACACACCGCCAGCTTTTCTTACTGCCTGATAGACATGAGCTAAATAGCCGGTTGGTAATTCAATTTGTCCACCACAGGATACTATAGTCTCAGCAATAAATGCTGAAAGCTGTTTTCCGTTTTGAGTGAGCTTTAGGATGACCTCATCTACATATTGTGCATATTGTGATGCGCTGTTGGCCCCTTGGTGTCTGCCTCTGAAGCTATCAGGCAAAGGAACAATATGCGTGTTTTTTGGGGCGCCTTGTCCCCCTTTGCCAGCAAACTTATAAGAGCTGATATCAATGCAGGCATTGCTGTTACCATGGTACCCTGACGCCAAGGCAATGATGTCCTTGCCACCTGAATACGCTTTGGCCATACGCAAAGCCAACTCATTGGCTTCTGTTCCTGAATTAACTAAATGAACCACTGACAACTCATGAGGTAGCGTGGCCAACAGGGATTCGGTAAAGTTAATTATGGCTGGATGTAGGTATCTACTGTTGGTATTTAATACCGCCATTTGTGCTTGTCCCGCTTTAACAACAACGGGGTGTTCGTGACCAACATGGGCTACGTTGTTACAAGTATCTAAATACTTTTGTCCGAGTTGATCAATCAAATAGACATCATCTCCACGTAGAATTTGAATCGGTCTGGAATAGGACAGACTCAATGATTTACCTAAATGTTGTTGGCGGTAGTTAATCAAGGTTTCATTTTTATGAATGATTGTTTGATTACTTTCATTGTATTTGAACAGGTGTTTTGGGTTTGGGCAGATGCTTTGCATCACAGGTAAATGTCCAGGTGTGCAGGCGCCTGGAAAATCATGATGATTGCCTAATAAGTCATGCATGATTTGGAAGTGTAAATGTGCACTCCAGCCGCCATTCTCGTGAGGTTTTCCAGTCCAAGCAAGTAATTGTCCAACGGTGACTTCATCACCCAGTTGGTGTAGGGACAGTGTTTGCTTGCTGAGGTGACCGTACAAAGTGTAGAAGATTTCAGCATCCCCCTGTTCAGTGGTGTAGTTGTGAGACAGAATAATAGTGGGTCCATAGTCTCTTTTGAAATCATTGTTATGTAAAGCAACCACACGTCCAGACAAGGGTGCGTGTACAGCTGTGTGGGCAGGCAGCCATATGTCTAAACCCAAATGTATGGTGCGGTATGTTTTGCCATTGTTGCCTTCAATGCTGAATGCATCAGAAGCATAAAATGATCGTGCTTCACGATAACCGCCGGCCAAAAAGTGATTGGGGTACTGTTTTTGTAGCTGCTGGATTTTAAAACTTTGGCCATCATGGTCTTCATAATCTGCAGCACTGCCTAATAAGGTACTGGAGACACTCAAATCAACCACATGAACGGCTTGTTTTTGGGTATGTTCTGGAAACAGGGCTGTTAATGAGCTGTTGGTTTTTTGTAAGTGTTTGACTAAGCTTTTTTCTTTGGGGTGTGCCATTAAACCGCAGGCTAACCTGAAGTGATAGTGAGCAAAATCAGCTTGAATTGAATGCCATTGATGTAACAAATCCCATGCTGGTTTCTCACTGATGTTTTTATAAGGGTTGTCTGGTTGTTGTGACTTGGCAAGGGCTGATTGAGTTACACTGATGGCTAAACGAATGCCAATCAAATGGTACAACTGTTGTAACTCTTCGGGATGTAATGCCATGATTGTGTGGTAGCCTGCGACCACTTCTGCTGCTGCCTGCAAAGGATCTGCTTTATGCATGATGCCATAAGCGCAAGCGATGGCGACTTCGTTGATTAATTGTGAACAGATGGCGTCACCAAAATCAATAAAACCGACTACTTGAGCATCGCCAATGTTATCTATGTCGACTATGATGTTGTTGTCATTCATGTCGTTATGGATGACTTGTTTGCGCAACTGCTGGTAGCTGGATTGGTGTTGTTCAAAAAGGTGGATGAAATGTTTTATGGTGTTTATTTCTTGTTCAGAAAAAAGGTTAAAGTGGTTTTTAATCCACAAACATTGGGCTAAATCCCATTTAAGAAGACGTTCGGACGCGGGATGTGTGAAATCAGCTAAGCTTAAATCAAGACGAGCAGCTTGTTGGCCTAATGAATACAATAATTTTGTTGAGTGAGGTTGAATATGGGACCAAAGAGCTCCTTCTATCCAGCTCAAAACGCGTATCACAGTTAGGTGCGCGTGTTGTTCATCTGTAACGGTAATCCATTGATTATCGTGGTTCAAAATTACCACAGGCAGTGCAAGCTTATGATGCTGGTTTTGGGCAAGATGATTGAGTAATTCAAATTCAAAATTGAATGGGTTTAAATCTTTGATTTTGGTTAATTTGACAGTAAATGATAGCTTGTCAGACAGGCATCGAAAATTTTGGTCAACATCACCTACCATATGAGTTAATTGACCTTCTATGCCATATTGATCACGTAAGCATGTGATGACATTAGTGATTTCTGAAGTGGGTGATTTTTTCATACAACCTTTCCAACAAATATAAGCAAGTTTTTGCTATTGTAGAGGAAGTAAATTAATGATGAGAGTGATAAAATGAAAATTATATTAATGGTGTTGTGTTTAATGGGAGCTTGGACGGTGGCCGCGGAACAAAATATATCAATTGTGATTCATGGTGGTGCAGGCACCATCAACAGAGACCAGCTGACAGCACAGCAAGAAACAGCAATAAAACAAGCATTACATACGGCATTGGATGCAGGTTATGCGGTTTTGGAGCAAGGTGGTGACTCAACACAAGCAATCATAGCAGCGATTACTGTGATGGAAGATTCACCTCATTTTAATGCGGGTAAGGGGGCTGTTTATACCAAACCTGGAAAGCATGAACTGGATGCATCAATCATGCGTGGTAATGATTTGGAAGCCGGCGCAGTTGCAGGGGTGTCATTCACCAAGAATCCCATATTGGCGGCTGAACAGGTAATGATTAATTCGCCACATGTGATGTTAGCTGGTGAAGGTGCTGATACATTCTCTAAATTAAAAGGTTTGGAGCAAGTTGATAACCGTTATTTTGATACAGAGGCACGACACAAAGCTTGGCAAGAGGTGGATGCCAAAACCAAAGCCCAAAAAGCAGCAACTGCATCAGAAGCAGATATATTAGCGGCAGAATTTAAATTTGGAACCGTAGGTGCTGTGGCTATCGATAAAAATGGTCATTTAGCTGCAGGCACTTCTACAGGTGGTATGACTTATAAAGCATGGGGGCGAATTGGTGATTCACCTGTCATTGGTGCAGGTACCTATGCTGATAACAGGAGCTGTGGCATTTCTGCAACTGGGCATGGAGAGTATTTTATTCGTTATGCAGTGGCACACGATATCTGTGCGAGAGTAAGGTACCAAAATAAATCCTTACAACAGGCGGCAGAAGAAGTCATCATGGGTGAGTTAAAAGCAGTGGGTGGCTCAGGAGGTATCATTGGTATGAATCCAGAAGGACAGCCGGTAATGGTTTTCAATACGGCGGGTATGTATCGTGGTTATAAAACCGAGGGTATGGCGAAAGTGGCAATTTATGGAGATGAATAACGATTTAAATTAAGTTTAAGCGCCAACCAAAACACAAAAAAGCTGTCAGAAGTTAATCTCACAGCTTTTTTTAGTAGATGGCTTATTTTGTTTTGTAAACCACGGGTTGCCATTCATCTGATTGGGTGCTGGAAGCATCAAAAGCGACAAAATATGTTTTATTGGCCTCAACTTTGATTGTCATGTGGTTGTTTATGTTTTTTAAACCACGGCGTTCTTTCAGACCATTGATGTGTTTGGTGTAGTCGTTATTTATGGTCGTACCAAAGCGCAATTCATATTCACCTGGAGCCAACCATACGGTATCCGACCGCACGTTTATATTCTCGCCATTAATCATCAGTAGTTTCAATGGAAATAATTGTTTGGCGTTGTTAACCGTGTTCAGGACAATTTGCCCTGACGGTTCGTTGGGTGAAGCAAAGTTGAATGCCGATGTTGTGGTGCTCAGTATTATGGTAACCAAAATAGTGATTAGTTTCATAGGACTCTCCTGCATTAAACGGTAAATAAAGGATAAACCTACGAAGCTGAACGTAGTGTGAATTTAAACAGTATTATTTACTAAAATTTTGTTTAAGATCTATTTAAACCAAGGTATGGGATTGGTTGGGTTGGCCGCTTTTCTGATTTCAAAATAGACACCAGTGGCTTCAATGTTACCTGAGTTGCCGGCAGTAGCGATGACTTGGTCTGCTTGGACCCAGTCTCCCACTTCGGCCAGTATGGTTTCATTGTGACCATAGAGTGTCATGTAATCATCGCCATGATCCAAAATAATCAGTAAACCATAGCCACGTAACCAATCGGCAAAAGCCACCCTACCATAAGCTGTAGCTACCACGTTTTCTCCAGGCTTGTTACCAATGACAATGCCATCCCAGCGGCTGTAGCCAGCGCGTAAAGATCGGTAGGATCTGATGATTTTTCCAGCCAGTGGTTTAATGAGTTTGCCCTTTAACTGGCCAAAAGCAATGTTTTCACCCAGGTTTTCAGGCAAGTCATCAAGGTATTGTGTGATTTGCAATAACAATTGATTGAGGCGTTGACTGTCTTTTTGTAATGTTTCGTTTTCGCTTTGATAGCTTTTGATGGTTTTCTTTAAACTGTTCAAAACGACTGCACGTTGTCTTTTTTGTTCAAGCATGTTTTGTTGTTCTGCTTGTAATATGGCTTCTTCTTGAAGCAGTTGATCTTTTTGTATCGTGATTTGCTGTTTGTATTGCTCCAATTGTTTAATTTGTAAGGCGATGTTTTTGATTAAATCATACAGTTGGTGTTGTAAATATTTAATCTGATGTTGTGTGATTTCTGCATTTTTGGTGCTAGGGTTCAATAACATCATTTTTAAGATGCGATCATGGTTGATAAAGATATGTAATCTTAACAATTCAGCCATTTGTGATTTTTGTTCACTGATGCTGTCATTTTTAAGTTCAATTTGTTCAGATAATACGTCAATCTGAGATTCTGCTGTACTGATTTTTTCTTTGCTTTCACGAATCAATAAACCTTGTTGGTTGATTAATTTATCTTGAGTCTCTAATTCTTTAATTAATTTAGCTTCTTCGCCTTCGGCTTGATTTAATGCGTTTTTAAGATCAGTCAAACGCAGGCGTATTTTGTCTAATTTATTGTTAATGGCGGCTTCGTCTATGTCACTTTGGGCATCAACAGGTGACACCATTAACATCAAAACAACAATCAGAAAGTAAGGCATCAAAAAAACTACCAAGAAAAGTCAAAGAGCAGTCATAATAACAAACTCAATCAGCATAAAAAACAGTTTTACCAACCATAATGTTTTTTTATATGTAACTTATCCCCTGTTTTTAAGGCATTTGACTTGATTTTTTGTGCTGATACCTTATATTGTCCTTTTTTCAATTTAGGTAGACATGCGATGTCACAACTGGCGGAATTTGTAGGCAATCACCCATTTCTGGTTGTACTGTTTATGGCAGTTTTGTTCTTGTTTTTGCGTTCACTTTATCAAGACCAAAGTAAAGCGTACAAAAATGTAAATGTTGATCAATTAACACGTTTGGTTAATCAACAAAATGCACAATTGATCGATGTCAGATCTAAAGAGGAATTCAATCAAGGTCATATCGTTAATGCAATCAATATGCCGCTTGCAGATATTGCAGAGGGTAAGGTTAAGTTGGACAAACTGAAGAAAAAACCTGTGGTGGTCTATTGTCAAGTAGGTAAAACTTCATTGGCCGCTAGCCAAAACCTGTCTCAAGCAGGTTTAGAACAAGTTTTTAATTTACAAGGTGGGCTAAACGCTTGGATAAGTGAAAAACTGCCTTTAACAAAAGCTTAATAATCAACTTACAAAGGGATCGTCAGGTCCGTTTTTTTTTAAATAGGAAACAATCACATGACAGAAGAAAATAAAGCAGCCGCTAATGCGGAAAACCAAGGACCGATGATGTCTTTACAAAAAATATACACCAAAGATGTTTCATTTGAAGCGCCTAATGCACCACAAATTTTTAGTGAGCAAGGTCAACCAGAAATCAAATTAAACATGAATCAAAAAGTCAACAAATTGGATGATGTGACTTTTGAAGTGTCACTGACTTCTACAGTAACTTGTACGGTTAATGAAAAAACGGCTTATTTGGTTGAAGTTTGTGTTGCTGGTATATTTGTTATGCAAAATTTTCCTGAACAAGCCTTGCACCAAACATTAGGTGTGTATTGCCCCAATGTATTGTTTCCATATGTTCGTCAACAAGTCAGCGAAATGGTTTTATCAGGTGGCTTCCAGCCATTGATGTTGCAACCTGTTAACTTCGAACAGCTTTATGCACAACAAATGCAAAAAGCACAAGAACAAGCGGCTTCAAGTACCAAACAATAATGAAGTTTGCAGTACTTGGTGCAGGCTCCTGGGGAACGGCGTTGGCGATGCAATTGGCTCGCAATGGAGACACCGTTCTTTGGGGCCGGAATAAATCAGGCATGCAAGCCATGCAATCAAGTAGAAGCAATGAACAATATTTACCGGGAATTAAATTTCCTGAAAAACTAATTATTGAAACGGATTTGGCTCAAGCCATAAATCAATGCGATGCGGTGTTGGTTGTGTGTCCTTCTCATGCTTTCAGCGATATTCTTGTACAGGTTAAGCCTTTATTGAAAGGGCGACCGTTGGCTTGGGCAAGTAAGGGTTTTGAACCAGGTACTGGTCGATTTTTACATGAAGTGGCAGATGAAATTTTAGGTGATGCGGTGCCAATGGCTTTGGTTACTGGCCCGTCATTTGCTAAAGATGTTGCGATGAATAAACCCACATTGGTGGCTGTGGCCTCAAAACACAAAGAATTTGCTAAGCAGGTCAGTTTGGCATTACGCAGTGATAATTTCAGGGCTTACCTTTCTGAGGATTTGATTGGTGCTGAGTTGGGTGGGGCGGTTAAAAACGTGTTGGCATTAGCCACAGGTATAGCCGACGGTATGCAACTGGGGGATAATACACGTGCTGCTTTGGTGACACGTGGTATGGCTGAAATGATGCGCTTAGGTGATGCTTTGGGTTGTAAGGCTGAGACATTGATGGGGCTCTCGGGCTTAGGTGATTTGGTTCTGACCTCGACAGGAGATTTGTCTAGGAATCGACGCATGGGTTTGGCTTTAGGGAGGGGTGAGTCAATTGAATCAGCCAAAAAAACCATTGGACAAGTGGTAGAGGGAATTGGAACCACTGATGAAGTCATGCGACTGGCAAAAAAACACCAAGTTGAGATGCCTATCACTGAACATGTTTGGAAAGTGGTTCACGGCGAATTAAGTACGGTTGAAGCCCTGTCAGATTTGATGGGAAGAGAACTCAAACCTGAATTTAATTAAGACCATAGTTAAAGTCATTGTTTGGGGTTGCTTAAAGCCGAAACATAATCAAATTAATTGTGCCACGTATTGAAAGCAGTGGTTGTAGTAGTAGATGTGTTACAAATACACTGAACTGCAGCCGGATTATGTGGTTCTCAATTTATCAATCTATTAAAGTTTTCCATAGCCTGCAGCTCATCCTGTCAATCTAAGTAGCAAGTGTTTCTGTGCTAAAATATTACCTGCGTTGATGGCACGAATTTATTTGGTCAATCGATATCCCAAAGACAATGGTACCTTTATTTGAAAACCAATTCACAAAGAAAATACAATAGCTTACAGGTGATTCAACTGCTTTGGCTCGTGCCTGCATTGGTTGTTGTTATTTGTGCTTTGTTCAGTTATGCCAATATTGACACTACACGTGATTATGTAATGGCATATAGAATTGCCAGTGGGAATGATTTTCCACTGACAGGACAGCAATTGGCTTTTAGTTTTTCAATTGCGCCTTGGTGGTTTTACCTGTTATCTGTTGTTCTGTTATTTAAAAAATCTTGGCTCGCTACTTCTGTTTTTGTTGCTGTATTAAATGCCAGCAAGTTTTATCTTGCTTATCAAATTGGACAGGTTCTGGGCGGAAGATTACTGGGTGTGTTGATGGTGTTGTGTCTGACCATGGTGTCTTTGAGTTTGATGCAGGGTATTACATTCACACACACCAATTTGGTAGAACCTGTTATTTTACTGATTGTATTTCTGACCCTGAAGGATGACAAAAACAGTGTCATGATGTGGCTGCTTTATGGTTTCATAGCAGGTCTGGCTTTTCATGCCCATCCTACTGCATTCTTAGCTGGTTTTTTCATTTTACTTAAATGGCTCGATTTGCATCAGAAAACACGCAATGCATTGGTGTTTATCATAGGTCTGTTGTTGGTTTTCAGTCCATTGTTAATTCATGATCTCTTCGCCGAAAAAACCATGATTCAAGGCACGACAAAATACTTAGAGAATCAATTGCAGGGTTTTAATTTGAATGCATTTGTGAGCCTAATTGCGGGACTTTGGGTGTACAGTCCCTATGCTTTTTTGAAATCATTATTCAGTCAGAATGTAGCGGTCTTTTTAATCACTGTACAATTTATTGTGCAGATAATAGCAATGGCAACTCCATTTATTGTGTGGCGAAATTTGAGTCATGTCTTAAGGCGGTTTCTCATACAATTGTGGTTGTTTTTTATATTGTCATGTTTGGGTTTGATTTTAATCAGGACCAACACACCTTGGTATATGACTTATGGTGTGACCTTAACTGTTTCTTTGATTACAGCCATTGGACTGTACGCACTTTATACCGTTGGTCATTTTAAAAAGGCGGTATTTATTTTTGCTTGTTGGTTTTTATTGGTTTATATAGGGACACAATGTGTCATGGTTAATCACATAACAAAAGCGCAGTTAGTGGTTCCCAGTTCTTCTTTGCATGATGTGAAAAGCTTAGACAGTAATGTTTCTGAGGTTACTTATGAAATCATGGCTTACCAAGCGTCTGCTCATGGTCAATTCAGCTGTCAATATTCACCCGTTTCATTGAATGGCCCCTACAGCCATTTAATCTACACCCACAGTGGTATGGAGCATATGAGTGAATGTAATGATGGCTTGTATTATGGTGATGCCAAACTTAAAAATCAATTGATAGGTGTGCCGCCCCAATATGCCCAACAAATAAATTTAAAACCGATTCATCAAATTGGTAGCACATATTTCTACTATCCCAAAGCTGTTTCTGATAAACAAACTGGATGGGCTGAAACATTTGAGCATGATTATGAACGTGTTGTGAAATACAATTCGAACTGGAAACAACAAGTGGTTGAGGCTTCACTTACTGGGGGTCAGCACTTAATCATAACCAATTTGATTGGTTTTAAGATGCCATTAGAGGTTTTGACGGTGCATGTTGACGGACAAGTGATTGAGTCTCTGAATCAACAAACGCATTCATTACTTTATGTGTGTGAAAAATGTGATGTAGAAAATTCGCAGTGGAAAATACAGTACCGAGAAGGAGTTGCCGGAATGACCAATGTGGTTAGTTTTTAACCTCAAGTCATGTTGATTCAGTCATAAGGTGACTTGTTTTTCAAAGCATTGACCTTTTTGGTTTCCTCAAAATCTTTTGGATTATTGGCAATGATTCGATGAGATTTTGCAATGTCTTCCAGTGTCATATTGATTTGCTTGGCTTGATATAAAAGCTTATAAAAAAATACCGCCATTAGAATAAATAAAGCCATAATGGCAAACAACAGGCTGATGATTTTTTCTTCATGCATGGTTGAACTCCAATGAGGTGAGAACTAAGCAATGATTATAATTGATTTTACCCGTCTTCTCAGCCAGAATGTCGCGCTATGATTCAATTGACTAACTTATCTTTACGACGTGGGCATAAATTATTGTTCGAAGAAGCCAGCGTCAGTATACATCCAGGGCAGAAAGTGGGGCTGACAGGCGCTAATGGAACAGGTAAATCCAGCTTATTTGCATTATTCATGAACCAGTTACAGGCAGATAAAGGTGAATGCAGTGTGCCTAAACAATGGCAAATTGCCCACGTTAAGCAGGAAACCCCTGCACTTAACCAAACTGCACTGGATTATGTCTTAGATGGTGATGTGGTTTTTCGTGAAATTGAAACCCAAATAGAACAAGCCACAGAAAAGGCTCAACATGAACAGCTGGGTGAGTTGTATGCAGAAATGGAACGCATTGGAGGTTATGCCGCACATGCCAAAGCAGGGCGATTGTTGCATGGGCTGGGTTTTGCTCCTGGAGAAGAAATGCATGCAGTGAAGTCTTTTTCTGGCGGGTGGCGCATGCGATTGAACTTGGCGCAAGCCTTGATGTGCCCTTCCGATTTGTTGTTATTGGATGAGCCCACCAACCACTTGGATTTGGAAGCAGTGGTTTGGTTACAAGATTGGTTGAAACGATACGAAGGCACCTTGTTGTTGATTTCTCATGATCGTGACTTTTTGGATGGCGTGATTAAACACATATTACATATCGAACATGAACAAATGACCTTGTACACGGGAAATTACTCTGATTTTGAAAAAGCCCGTATGGAAAAAATGGCATTACAACAAGCCATGTTTGAAAAACAACAAAAAGCCATTGCTCACATGCAATCTTATATTGATAGGTTTCGTTACAAAGCCAGTAAAGCCAAGCAAGCACAAAGCCGGCTTAAAGCTTTAGAACGTATGGATACCATTGCTGCAGTCCAAGCAGAAAATCCGTTTCATTTTGAATTTTACCCATGCCAAAACCTGAAGCATCAAATTGTCGAATTGGAACATGCTGATATTGGTTACGGTGAACACAAGGTGTTTCAAAACCTCAACTTTTCTGTGACCGCAGGTGCTCGCATAGGTCTATTAGGGCGCAATGGTGCAGGAAAATCGACATTGATTAAGGCCATGTCAGGAGAGAAAGAGTTACTGAAGGGTGAGTTAAAGACCGCTAAGGATTTGCATATTGGGTACTTTGCTCAGCATCAATTAGAGCAACTGGATGCCCAAAGTAGCGCGATTGAACATGTGATGCAATTAGACATAAATGCCACAGAACAAGCAATTAAAAATTTCCTGGGTGGTTTTGGGTTTCAGGGCGAAAAAGCAGACACTGCAATTGCGCCATTTTCGGGTGGTGAAAAAGCACGTTTGGCGCTGGCGTTAATCGTGTATCAAAAGCCTGATTTGTTGCTGCTTGATGAACCAACCAACCATTTGGACTTGAACATGCGTGACGCCATCAGTTTTGCTTTACAAAGTTATGAAGGGGCTGTGATTTTGGTGTCCCATGACAAGCACATGCTGAATTCAGTGATTGATGAAATGGTATATATAGATGGTGGACAAATTCATTCTTTTGAAGGTGATTTGGATGAGTACCAAAGTTTTATTAAGGCACAAATTAAAAAGTCTGAAGCCGAAGAAAATGTCAAAAACAATGTGGTTCCTATCAATAAAAAGCAAGACCATAAAGCCAATAAGGCAGCTAAAAATCGCATTCAAAAGTTAGAGCGTTTGATTGATGAAACCACAAAAAAATTAGTTGATGTGACTGCTAAATTGGGTCAAGCATCTATTTATGATGTTGAAAACCAACATGAGCTCAATCAATGTATGCAACTTTCTGAGAAACTAAAAAATGAACTTGATAACTATGAAGCTGAATGGCTTGAGTTAAGTGAAGAAATGGAAGAATAAATAATCAAGCACGGGTAGTTTGCAATCTATTTGTAATGGTCGGATGTTGTTTGTATTTTGTAAGTTCTAACCGTGGAGGCGTCAGTTAAGCTGTTCACTTAGCTGATGATACGTTCATTTTACCCAAGTGTATATACGCATGGGAGGAATGTTTTTGAACTCAACTTTCTTAAAAGTATAATCACCAAACAAAGGCTGAGCCAATTTACTGACGTGATCACGAAACTGATAAGCCAAAAATATTCCACCGGGTTTGAGTGAATCATAAATTGATTGCATGATGGCTTTATCCATACCTTTTGGTAAGGTGGTAAAGGGGATGCCAGAAATGATTACATCAGCTGATTCCCAGTCATGGTTATTCATGATTTCAGTCAAGTTTTGAGCGCCCTTATTGCTCATTACTAAACGTGAATCATCAATGGTTTTTTCAATGTGGTCAATGAATTTCTGGTTGATTTCTACGCTGATCAGTTCAGCATCATCCTGCATGTATTTTAAAATGCCTTTGGTGGTGCCGCCCGTGCCTGGTCCCAATTCCATGATGTATTTGGCGTCTTTTAGGTGGGCACATTTGGCGACTTGGTCAATCAGCCAAGGAGATGAAGGCATAAAATATGCCACTTGTAAGGGGCTTTTAATGGCGTGCTTTAAAAATAAAGCAGAATCTTTCAATGAATTTTTAACTTTTTTGCTCATGCTTGTATTTTTTCCGCCAAGAAATCGACAATTGTATCACGATTAACTTTGATTGATTCCATTTCCTTTCTGTTGCGGTATTCAACATTGTTTTCATCCAAAGCACGATCACCGATGATAACTTGATGTGGAATACCTATAAGTTCAAAGTCAGACATCATAAATCCTGGGCGTACTTTTCTGTCATCCAAAATCACTTCTATGCCCATATCACTTAATGCAGCATATAATTCATCCGATGCACGTTTAACACGCTCAGATTTTTGATAATTCATGGGTAATATGGCAACTGTAAATGGTGCAATGTTGATGGGCCAGATGATGCCTTTGTCATCATGATTTTGTTCAATAGCTGCAGCCACCATGCGCGAAACACCCATGCCGTAACAACCCATCTCCATGGCTTGGGACTTGCCTTGTTCATTTAAAACAACGGCATTCATGGCTTTTGAGTATTTATTGCCCAGTTGGAAAATATGACCGACTTCAATTCCTCTGGCTTGTTTCAATGTGCCAATACCGTCTGGGCTGGGGTCACCAACCTGGGCATCTCTGATGTCCTGAACTTCATCAAAACTTGCATCTCTGTCCCAATTGACACCCGTCAGGTGGTAATCATTTTCATTGGCTCCACAGATGAAATCACTCATGTTGGCAACGGTTCTGTCCACAATGATGTGGCAATTCAAGTTTTTAACGCCAATTGATCCTGCATCACAATTGGCGGCTACCATGATTTCATCATCATTTAACATTCTTAACGGCGAGGCCACTTGAGCCAAATTATTTGCTTTGACTTCATTCAGAGAATGGTCACCTCTAACCACCAAAGCCACAGGCTTATCAACACCCGAAACCAACAGTGTTTTAACTGTTTGGCTGGCGTCGACACCCAAAAACTTGCAAATGTCTTCAATGGTCTTCTGTTCTGGTGTATGTACTTTTTGTATTTCGACTGTGGGTTCGGCGCGTTCTTGAATGGCACTGACAGCTTCACACTTTTCCAGATTAGCTGCATATTCCCCGCTGTCAGAATACATGATGGCATCTTCGCCTGAATCAGCGATAACGTGGAATTCTTGTGAGCCTGAACCACCAATGGCTCCAGAGTCTGCCAAGACACATCTGAAGTCTAAACCAATCCGGTTGATTATATTTGTATATGCTTGTTTCATTTTTTCATAAGTTTCAACAAGAGACTCATGGTTTAAATGAAATGAATAGGCATCTTTCATGATGAATTCACGAGACCGCATTACCCCAAATCGAGGTCTGATTTCATCTCGAAATTTAGTTTGTATTTGATAAAAGTTAATGGGTAATTGTTTGTATGAATTGATTTCATTGCGTACAAAATCTGTAATCACTTCTTCGTGAGTTGGGCCGAAAAAGTAATCACGTTCAGCTCGGTCATGAATGGCCAGCAATTGCCCACCGAAGTCATCTATACGACCAGTTTCTTGCCACAACTCTTTGGGTTGAACCGCTGGCATCAACATTTCCAGTGCGCCACTTGCATTCATTTCTTCACGAATGATGTTCTCAATTTTTTGTAAGACCCTGAGTCCCAATGGCGTCCATGTGTAGAGCCCAGCACCTAGTTTACGAATCATGCCGGTTCTGATCATTAATTGATGTGAAATAATTTCTGCGTCTTGAGGTGTTTCCTTCCTGGTCACTAAATGAAATGCAGTGGTTTTCATGGCTGTTTATATTGAATTAAAAAATAGCGGTATCTTAACTGATTCTGGCAGTTTCTGCTTTAATTTATCCGTCTTAATCGAAACGGTACATAGCAAAAGGCAAGCATTTGTAGATGTTTTACGGGTATTTTTATGTTGTTAATCGATGTTGATACCACAAGGACGGATAAATGTGACAAGTGCATAAAACTCAAGCATATTGGTGCTGTTTGGATACAGGTAGGATAGAAAAAAGAGTGACACAGTGGTTTGTATTGTTAGTGACAGCTGCTTTGGTGTCATATAAAACTGATTTATAATCAATCATTGTGGGGTGAAATTAAACCAAGTTTAGTGGCTTCTATTGTGGCCTCTGAACGTGAATTAATATTGAGTTTGCGATAGATGTTTTTGACATAGCCATAACATGTGCTTGCTTTGATGTTCAGTAATTCAGACACTTTAGGAACAGCATAACCTTTAGCCAACAAGGTCAGCACATCGGTTTCTCTGTTTGTCAGAAGGCTGTTTTTTTTGATTGGTTGAAAAAAATGAAGCAGTTTATTTGCAATGGCTGGTGATATGGGATAATGACCATTTTCAATCCCTTTAAGCATTTGTGCCAGTTCATGTATTGATTGGTCTTTTAATAGATAGCCTTTGGCTCCACGGCGTAATGCTGTAAATACATGTGCATCGTCATCAAAAATGGTGGACATGACATTGAGACAATCAGGTTGTTCAATTATCAACCTATCGAGAATGTCCATGCCATTACCGTCAGGCAGACCAATGTCTATCAATGCCAATTCAAAAAGATGTTGGTTAATGGCATCATGTGCTGAAGCTAAATCAGAGGCCAAAAGGGTTCTGGGGCTTTGAAAAGCCAGATCAATGGCTTGCTCTATCCAGTGACTCACATGAGGTAAGTCTTCAATTAAAAGAATATTCATTTCATAGGAAAGCCAATTAAAACCTGTGTGCCACCATCCTTTGATGGTAGCCATTGGATACTGGCTTTTTCATCAAGGGCTCGTTTTTTTAAAGTGCGCAAGCCTTTACCTTCGTTATTTTCATGGCACATACCAATACCATCATCTATTAAATTGATTTTAAGCCAATTTTCAGTCACTTCACAATTCATTTGAACGGTTTTGGCTTGGGCGTGTTTGATACAGTTTGAAACCAATTCTCTGATCATTCTTTGTATGTGAATGGGTTGTTTTTGAGATAAGTTATGATTGACTTGAATATCAAGTTGTTTTGAAAAAAGAACGCCGGCATGTGAAAGCCTCAATTCAGCTTCTTGACAAATTTCAATCAATAACTGTTCGGCGTTGGTTTGTAAATGCGCTGTTTGTGCCACTGCTTGTCGCAATTGATTCATGATGTTTTTGACACGTCGACGTTGATTTTCATCTTTAAGTTGGTAAATTAATTTGAGTAATTCAGAACCTACATCGTCATGAATGTTCTGGTAAATTCTGCTGCGCTCATTTAATTTGGCTTGTTCTATTGCTTCTGTTAAATTTTCATGCTGGTTGAGTGACTTTACTTTTTCAGGGGTTTTTAATATGTTCAGCGTCAAATACAAAGCAAAAACTAAATTGAAAAAAAGCATCCATTGGCTGTTGGTTTCAAGTAAGTAGAGCAGTGAAAATATCAACAGAATTAACCAGTTAATCCAATTTTTATAACGGATTAAGTGAATACATAACAGTGTGAGGCTGATTAAACTGATGGCCATTAAACTGGTTTGGTAGTTGATATAAGCTGCCATGATATGTAGTAATAAAAGACCACTTAACACCAACAAGTGCTTCATGTCTAAATTTGATGGCAACAGCAGCACAACAGCCGTCAACAGCAGCAAGACCGAAAATTGAGGGTTAACGGGATGAAAGTCAGTTGATGTTGCGATGATTACTGAAGTCAATAACAGGGTAGCCATCACCGCAACTACCCATGATTTTGAATGAAATATGACGACAATCGTTAGGCATATTAAATACCCTAATAGCAGAGCTGTCATGGGTTCGTGTTCAACGTATTAAATCCGGACGGGCTATGTTGGTGCGATTCCGTCCGTTACTTACTTTTTTGAGTTTTGGTGCATATAAAAGATAACGGTGTCAGTTTCTTGGATTGTCTTTTTGCTGAATTTGTTAATCAATAATGCTTTGATTTTGTGTTCTCCGCGGAATATACCCTCAAAAACTTGGGTGCTTTCATCACTTGGTGCTTGTTTTTTTCCATCAATCACAAATTGAATTTGGTGAATGGATTTTTGAGCATCTGATAATGCACTTGCTCTGCCAGTTACCTTTCCACCAGAACCCCAAATATTTTGCTCATTGACTGGTTCTAACAGTTCAAATACTTTAACTTCAGTGGCGCTGTCATCGTCAATTGTTTCATCACTGTTTGTGGTTGTCGTAGTCACCTTTCGTGAGGGTACAATTGAAAGTGGTGGTAAATCAGCTTCTTTATAATTTTCATCTGGAGGTGTTTCGGTGTAATGGGTAATCCCATTTTCATCGGTATATTTATAAATCTTTTTTTCTTCATCAGCAAAGCCACTGGCTGTAAAAGCCAGTATTGCCAGTAACAAACAAGTTTTTCTCATAATCAATCCGAAAATAGCATATTTTCTTTGTTATACAGCCTCACAGCAAACCATGCAAGTACCAAGCCGACAATCAATGTGCCTAAGATGCTTATGCCAATGGTGCCCCATTCAATGACTTCACCTCGAATCATTTTGTTGATGATGATATTTTGACTTAATATGGGGGTAGCAATCATCCAAAGTTTTTCTTTAACCGGCATGAACATCAGTAACATACTGGGTATCAAGGGAATAAAAATCACCAAGTTTACATAGGTTTGTGCTTCTTTAAATGATTTGCTGAAAGCGGCAATGATAGTTTGTATGGAACCTGCCAAAAGTGACAACGGTAACAACACCAAAAACATCATCACCATATCAACAATACCTAAGCTTAAGGTAATACCCATTGACTTGGTCGGATAAAAAGGCAGTGTCAACTTAAACGCTATTAACGTGAGTAAAAGGGTCATTAAACCAAAAGTTATGGTAGCTGCTAATTTGCCAGATAACACGTCGACGCGATTGACTGGGTTAAGAAACAAGGGCTCTAATGATTTTCTTTCTTTTTCGCCGGCTGTGGTATCAATGGCCAAGTAGATGCTGCCCATAAACAAACCCATGATCAAAAAATAAGGCAGGAACATCATCATTTGAGCGCCTTTTGACTGATCAGTGGCTTGGTCATGCTCTTCAATACTGACCGCATTAATAAGGCTTGGTGAAACACCTCGTAATTGTAATCGGGTGTGACCAATCTGTGAGGAATAGGCTCTGATTAATGCACGCACCCGTTTGACCGAAATGTTGGCGGCTCCTTTTGCAGATGCATCATAATAGAGCATGACCTTAGCAGGTACACCTGCTGACATTGCTTGGCCAAAGTTCTCATCAATAGACAAAATGACATCATGGTCTTTGTCCTTGATGGCGGTTTCAGGTTCTTTTTCAATACTGAGAATCTTAACATCTTGACTGAGTAAAAATTGCTCAAAATTCTCAGCAAACTGCATATTTATGACCGGCAGTTCCAGTTGTTTTTCTGACTTGTCTTTTCCCATCTGAACAGTCATAAATATAATTCCTAAAGCCATGATGGGTCCAAGAAATGAACCCATGACAACAGAAGACATCATGGTTCGTTTGTCACGAATGTTTTCCATTACCTCTTTGAAAAAGACGGTTTTAAATGCGCTTCCTATCATGAATCTTCTCCTGTGGTTACCAAACTGACAAAAGCATCTTCCAGGTTGGATTGTCCTGAAATCTCCAACAAATGTTCTTCACTGCCAACGGCTCTTACTGTGCCGGCATCAACAACAGTTATTTCATCACATACAGCAGACACTTCTTGCATCACATGTGAAGAAAATAAGATGCACTTTCCACGGGCTTTTTCTTCTTTTAAAAAAGTCCTGATGGCGCGTGTACTCATCACATCAAGCCCATTAGTTGGCTCATCAAGCAAGATGTTTTGTGGGTCATGAACCAAGGCACGAGCGATGGCAACTTTGACACGTTGTCCTTGGGAGAAACCATCAGTTTGGCGATCAATAAATTTTGTCATTCCCAAACGCTCAACCAGCTCATTGGTGCGACTTTTAATGGTCGATTCGTCCATGCCTTGAAGGCGTCCAAAATATGCAATGTTCTCTCTGGCCGTCAAACGAAGATACAGACCGCGTGCATCGGGTAGTACACCCATTCTGGCTCTGGCAGCAACCGGATTGATTGTTGAGTTGATACCATCAACTGTCACCAGCCCAGTTTCAGGTGTAATGAGTGCATAAATCATACGCATTGAAGTTGTTTTACCTGCGCCGTTGGCACCTAATAAAGCTGTGATTTTTCCATCTTCAGCAAGCAAGCTGATTTCTTTAACCGCTTGGACTTTGCCAAAAGATTTGCTTATTTTTTCTACTTGTATCATTCTTTTGGCCCATTCATGTTAATAAAGAAAGAGAAATTTTTGAAATTATTCATGCATGTAGTGTCGAGTTCAGTTGTGGGATCCTTGATAAAAGAAGTCACAATTTTGGGCATGCAACCTCTGGTGCTGACGATGTGACCCTGTCCTTTTGCAACCAAATGTTGTGCATTGGATAATGTCTGCATGGTTTTTTCTGCAAATTGAGGTGGAGTAACAGGGTCATATTCGCCAGAAAGTAACAAAGTAGGTATGTCAGATACAACGGCTTCTTTGAATGATGGGTCAACAGGAATGGAGTCCCACAGTTCGCATCTGGCGCGCATTAGTTCAAATAAATTATCACCAAACAAAGAGTTGGAAACGTGGGTTGATTCTGGCATAAAAGGCACATCTTCTGCACATGAAACAGATAACTCTAATGCATTGTTCAAGCCTTGATTTAAGCTGCTCATCATCATTTGTGCTTGATAGGCCATGGTTTCTGGTTGGCCGTGATTAGCCAATGAAACCATCAATGGAATTAAGCCCATGGTCTCTGGCGAATATGAAAACATCCGCAAGGCAATAACTGCATAATCGCGAGTCATGGTGACTTCTTCAAACTCGCCTGTTGCTGAATTTTGTAAACGCAATGAGATGGGGTTTTCTTTTAAACGGTCAAGAAACTTCCACATTTGTTGTTCTGCATCTCCGAAGGCTTCAGCACAAGTTGCATCAGCTTCGCATTGTTCAAATATTCTTGATAGTGTGCTTCGCAAATTGGCTTCATGTGACTCACCCAATGCTTCCTCTTGTGATACTACACCATCCAAAATAACCGAGCGGATGGCTGTAGGGAATAGCTTCATATAGGTAAGTGCTTTTCTCGTCCCATAGGAGCCACCATACAAGTTCCACTGTTCAACATTGAGTGCTTTTCTGACAGCCTCTAAGTCTTCAATGGCTGCTGTGGTGGTATAAAAACGCGTGTCAGCGTCTAAGCTGTCATGACAATCACGGACCCATTGTTTCCAAGCATCTGAGTTGATGTCGCTTAATTCGGCGAACTCATCTGGATCAATTTCACACCGTAAAGGGTGAGAATCGCCGGTGCCTCTTTGGTCGACTAAAACGATGTCTCGGTTTGGTAACAAAACTTCAAAAACCTTTACAATGCCTGCAAAAGTTTCAACAGCACCTTGTCCTGGTCCACCTGCCAATAACAACAAAGGGTCTTTTAACTTGTCTTTGGACCCTGATTTAATGACTGCGATGTTAAGTTCAATTGTCTTATCTGCTTGTTGGCGATTCTCTGGTACAGCTAATCGACCACAAACGGCGGGAGTATGTATACCAGAGTTCTTGGCACCGATATAACATTCCTTTAATTCAAGGGCATGTAAGTTGTTAACCATGAATAAGGTCAACATGGAAAGTAAGGTTTTTTTCATAAGTTCATGTGTTTTTAAGCGTTAATTATTTTAGATTCATTTGATGAAAAAAGCATGTCCCAATGGTCACAAACCAATTTGAGATATACCATTTATATGTTTAGTTTTTTGGTTTCTTTACCGGAGGGCTGACATACTTTTCTCTTTTAATTAAAGGAACAGGCATGCCTTTTTCTTTCAACAAATTAAAAGTGTCATCGACCATGTTGGGATTGCCACAAAGGTAGGCAATGTCATTTTCAGGATCAAAGTCTTGTTGTATTAAATAATGTTGTACATAACCCTGTTGATCATTTTTACATGGTGTTTGGCGGAGCTGTCTAGATAAACATGGAATGTAATGAAAATGTTCATGCTGAAGGTCCATACGGATGAAATCTTTTTCATATAACAAACCTGATTCATCCTGAGCGCCCATAATGACAAAAAATTCCGAACCTTTCTGTATACGCAATTCAATTTCTTTGAGCATGGCACGATAAGGTGTCACGCCGGTTCCTGTAGCAATCAAAAAATAACGCTTATGCCTGTCGGGCAACAAGCAGAAACGACCGTAGGGGCCAGTGGCATTTATTTGGTCACCATTTTTCATTTGTGACAATTGGCTGGTGGCTAAACCACCTGGCACCCAAGAAACTGCAATTTCAATGTGATTCAATAGGGCTTTTTCTTCTGGAAATACAGTGGCAATTGAATAACTTCTGAATGTTTCTTGTCCATCATCTTGAATAAAGTGCAAACGCAAGAACTGTCCTGCAATGGCAACAAAGGGCTGTTCAGACTGAATGTCAAATGATATGTTGACAGTGCTGTCATTTAACTTTTCCATACCACGCATGGTGAGTTTAAGTGGGATCATCTATGAATATTGGACCTTAAATCCACATTATCGCAATAAATTCTCCAAATGAGAAGTCAGGCACAAAGATAAAGTCCAATCAATTCATTAAAAAAAAGTTGAACAATGAAATGAATTTGTCTATACTTCGCATCCTCGTTTCATGCGAGACCAATAATCATGTGCCGACATAGCTCAGTTGGTAGAGCAACTGACTTGTAATCAGTAGGTCCGGGGTTCGACTCCTCGTGTCGGCACCATGTTTTCATTTCATACCACTTCATAAAACACCACCCAAACATTTATTTCATCATTCTGCGTGATATTGCTCGTTTTTGTTGTCATTTAATTGAACCGCATCACAGATAGTTTATCTGTCTACTGAGGCTACAATGGCTGTTAGCATTGGTTGAAAAAATACTACAGCGTTTCTGACACCAGATGAATTATTTTTATCAGTTTTGTATGCGTTGTGACTTGCTAAGTTGTAGGGAGTGTTTGAATGATCAAGTTATATGATTTGACAAATGTACGAAAGATGCTTTATATTTGATAAACTACTAATATATACGTACGAGGAAAATATGAAGATTGTATTACTTATTATCATCAGTCTATTAATTATGGGTTGTAGCCAAAATAAAAAAAATATTGTTGGTGTGGAGTCTGAGGGCGAATACTATGCTTTAGATCATGCTGCCAAAGAGGCTGTATCCGAGAATGATGGTGAGCAACGCTTGGTTTGTAGAAGAACCAGTAAAACCGGTTCACACTTTAAAGTTAAGAGGTGCACAACCAAAAAACAATTAGCTGCAGAACGGAAGGCGGCATTGGAGTTACGTGAAAATAACTCGGTAATTCAATCAAGAACTATAATAGATTCAAAATCCGGTAATTAAAAACATGTTGAGTTGTAACTGAATTTTCAGTTGCAACTCAACTTGTTCCCAATCAGCATGTGTCCAATTTAATCAAATCTATATTTAATTTCGGACTTATAACAAGTCCTTTGTCTTACCATCAAACTGCGCTGCTTATTGTCTTGGTATGCTATAAAAATAGGATGGTTGCTATTTAAGGTGTAATTTGGACTTTGGATTGTCTGAGTAGTGGCATTACTTAATTCACTGAGATAAGAGTTGATGTTCATTAAAGTATGAATCTTTTGGCCTATTTTAGGAAAACCACCGCAGTGTTATAATAATGGTGTTAAATAACCTTCAGACTTATTATGATCAATAACAGTGTATCGGCTTTAAAAAAACCTTTTTCCATCGCTCCTTTGTTGGTTTTGGTACTGGCTAGTTTGGCGAGTCTGTCTATTTACGCCAAGAGCAACATTGACACCCAAAAGCAATTAACGTCTTATGGCAAAGCTTTGGCTGAACACAACCGTGTTTTAGGCACTTGGGCTTTGTATCAAGGTGATGACACCGTGTTCAAGCAAACCTTAGTGCCCAAGAAAGACGGTAAGACTAAAGACAGAAGAGGCATTGTTGTTGCTGATGGTAAAGCAGTCCATCAATATAAAATAGGTTCCATCAGCAAGACCTTTACTGCCGTGTTGACTTTTAAAATGATTGAAGCTGACAAGCTGAGCTTAAAGACCCCTTTGTCTAATTTTTATCCAAATATCACCAACGCCAAAGACATTACCATCGGCCAAATGTTAAACCACCATTCAGGAATCGCCAATTATACGGACAGCAGTGACTTTTTAGCTTATTACCAAATACCACAATCTCAAGCACAAATGGTCGCCCGTATTGAAGCCTTACCAGCGGCTTTTGATCCCGGTGAAAAGGCGGCTTACAGTAACAGTAATTACCTGTTGTTGGGTTATATTTTAGAACAGGTCAGTGGCCAAAGTTACGCAGAATTATTGAACACATATATTGTTGAACCTTTGCAACTTAAACACACTTTTTTCGGTACTGACAATCAAGTCCAAGGCATAGAATCTTATCAGCTTGTCACTGAACAAGGTGTTGCCAAATGGCAGGAAATTCCGCCATGGAGCCTAACTTCGGCGGGTGCTGCCGGTGCCATTATTTCCACAGCGGATGATTTACATACTTTTTTACATGGTTTATTTAATGACAAACTGATAACCGCCAACAATCGTGAGCAGATGACAGCACTGCAAGATGAATACGGGCACGGTATTTTTAAAACTGAGTTTACACATAACGGTAAAGAAATTATCGGCTATTGGCACAATGGTGGGATTGAAGGCTTTGCCAGTCATGTGAGTTACTTCCCAAGCATTGATATGACCACGGTGGTGTTAAGCAATGGGCTCTATAAAAGCTCGATAGATGACTTGAGACAATCACTGATTGATGGCTATCGAGGTGTTTCTCTGGATGTAAAAATGGCGGCGTTGACGGTAAAAGCTGAACAATTAAAAGCATATACAGGCTACTTTCAAAGTGATGCCAGTCTACTTGATATCGAAGTTTCATTGTTTGAAAATCAACTGATGGCCCAAGCCACTGGCCAAGGTGCTTTCCCATTAACACCTGACGGTGAACACCGCTTTACTTTTGCAGCAGCTAACATTGAGATGTTGTTTAAGCCAGATTATACGGGTTTTACCCTGAATCAAGGCAATAATCACACCGTCTATCAACGCAACGATATCGCCAAACCACAAGCCGCTGAGGTTGAAGAAACACTGTTACAAAGTTACACTGGTGTCTATGCCACTGACTCTTTTCCATTGGATATAACAGTGTTCTTAAAAGACGGTCATTTACAGGCCCAAGCCACAGGTCAAGGGGCTTTTCCATTGACTGCAAAAAATGACACTGAATTTACATTTGCACAGGCCAATATAACCATGGTATTTAATGCAGAAAATCAAACCATGCACTTCACCCAAATGAATAACAGTTTTGATATGCAGAAAAAACAATAAAGAAAGCACACATATTCAACGCCTGCCTTATTATCAAGGGCAGGCTTTTAGCCAGTCTCTTTTTTCCGGTAAACCAAATCAAAAAACCAGCATCAATACTTAAACTGGGTGCTTTTAAAAGTGTGTGGTCTTTGTGAATTTTCGTTGAAGGTTGGCGCTGCCAAAAGAAGGTGCCTTAAGCGAGCTTGTGACCAAAAGTAGGGCCCTTAAGGTATCCCAGCCTGAGGTGTTTCATTAAACGAGATTGTTTATTTGAATTAATGTTTGTCTGTTCTATAAATTGAATACAATGGTTTAATATAAGCTTATAATGTAAGGCTTCGCGTTACACATCCTGAGCTACCTTACTGACCCGATAAGACAGTATATTGAACTCAATGAACCTGCAAATTTGACCCCAATTCAGTAAAAACTAAATCACCTCAAAAACATCGGTTTTAAGATTAATTAAAAATTATTTTTGCTGTTCTCATGTTTTGCGAGCACCCTAGATAAAATAGATATCAAGCAATAAAAACAAGGGTGACAATCAAGTTTTGCTCACCCCAACATAGATTATATCCACGAGCCTATTTTGCCTCTTATACAACATCCCTGTTGTTTTTATTCTTTCAATTGTTCTTTAAACCTTATTCAGTGAGAAATGTACTATGAAAATAAACCCTTTAACCCAATTAACACTTATTTTAACTTGGCTGTGTTTTTGTCCAGCAGTTAATGCCCAAAACTACTGTGAGAATAGCGCAGACTCTGCTCAGTTTTTTTGGATTGAATCAGTTGCCAGTGGAGATTTTTATCACTCTGCTGGACCCTTACAAGGATTTCCGAATGATCAAGACCTGATGTACCATGGTTATTTGGATTACACAGATTTTACAATTCCTTGGCAACAAGGCAGCAATTCACTTGAACTTACTTCTGGGACTGTAGTCATTCCAGATCTAGAAATGCATTGGCAGGTTTGGGTTGATCTCAATTTAGACCATGTATTCAGCGAAGATGAATTGTTGTTATCTGTCTCAAGCTTTGATGATGTGGTGAGTGAAACCATTGATTTATCTGGCTTGAACTTGAGTGACGACTTGGTTACCAGAATGAGAGTAAGTATGGCTTTCATCATGCCAGCTGAACCTTGTGGTGTATTTAACATGGGTGAAGTTGAAGATTATACTGTAATGATTCAAGCACCACCAAAATCTATCTGGCGCGTACCTGAAGAATATGACACCATTCAAGCAGCGGTTGATGCAGCAAATCCCGGAGATAAAGTTTTAGTTAATGATGGTATTTACCATGAACATGTGACAGTTAACAAACCTTTGGTCCTGGAATCAGTCAATGGATCTGCTGCGACTTTAATCGCGGGTACTGTGGCTAATATGCACACCATCATTGTCCGTGCTCCAGATGTGACCATTAATGGCTTTGAGTTTACTGGCGTTGAAAGTAGCAACAACCGTCGATCTGGAATTTTTGTTTCCGGAGGTGACAATGCAAAAATCATCAACAATCGATGTGGTTTTACCTCATCTGATAGATTTCAGGATAAGGGCATATATGTGGTATTGTCTGATAATGTTTTGATTGAAGGGTTAATCTGCGAAGCCCCTTCTTCCGAAGGCATATTTATCAGCAATTCATCAAACACAAAGGTTATTAACAACTACATTGCTACACAAAAATTAAGAGGTATCAGTATTGACCTCAGTACTGACACTGAAATCAGAGATAACATTGTTGAAAACAACACTTATCAGGGTATCTACATCAAAAGAGCAACAGGCGCTTTGATTACCGGTAATGTTTGTAGTGGTAGTGAAAATCAAGCATTACCCAATCAACACATTGGTATATATATCTTAGATTATTCAGAACAAATTTCTGTGATAAACAATCAATGTCACAATAATTCAGGCTACGGCATTCATTTGTATAATGTCAATGATGTTGAGGTTATAGGCAACTCCACAGAGAATAATCAAGAGATTGGTATCTATACTTTTTATTCATATGATTTGTTGGTTTCTGATAACATCAGCGCTTACAATAAAAAATATGGCATTCAGATTTGGTCATCTTTAAATTCACAAATCTTGGCTAACCAAACGCATGATAATTTGGAACAAGGATTGTTTTTAATCAGTATAAGACACAGCCAAGTAAGCCAAAATTATTCTTGGAATAATCCCATTGAAATGAACCTTGACTCTTCAAGTTACAGTGTCATAAGCAAAAACATCATTGAAGCGGGTCTTGAGGATGACTCAATGTGTCAACTGAAAATCAGAGCTTCGGATGACAATGACATATTTCTCAATAGCTTTTTATTTAACTCCAATGAAATTTGCTCATCAGAAATAAGTGAGTATTCTCATTTACAGTGGTACTCGACCGATGACATAGAATATATATACCAAGGTGAGTTGTATACATCACAACTGGGTAATTATTACTTGGATGGCGACCACATCGACACCAACGATGATGGCGTAACAGACTTACCTTTTGAATTAATTGAGCATTATGTAAACGACCCTTTCCCCTTAGCTGATGAAGCAAATGCATACATCATCCAATAAGCAGCATTGATTCAGTTTTAATAACAAAGGAGGCAACAGGGTTTGCCTCCTCTTTCACTTGATGAAATCGAACATTCAAGTTAGGGAAAACAAGCATATCTCAGCATGTCCCTGATTAGCCCCGCCACCAAATCTATCAATCAAAATGATTTGATCTTTAAGAATGGCTTTTAATGCAAAGCATATACCCTTTGAACCGGCCATTGATCTTCATAACCCTGTTGCCAATTATTCTTGGACAGTTCATCATCAGTGGCTAAACAAGCATCCAATTCACGGGTTAATAACTCTTTGTCCATATTTTGTCCAATAAACACAATTTCATTTTTTCTGTCACCAAAAGTTGAATCCCAGCCTGCTTCGATTTCATCTTTATTTTCAAGGAAAGCTGCCGATGTCATTCGCTTTTCAGGCGCGATGCTACTCCACCAAACACCTGCACTTTCTGCCTGAAGAGAGCCACCTGCCTGACTCCATACCAAAGCTTGTTCGGGTCTTGATGACAACCAAAACAAACCTTTGCTGCGAATGATCGAGTTTGAAAATTTATGTTGGATATAGTCCCAGAACCGCACCGGATTAAAAGGTTTTTTGCTGTGATATACAAAAGACGATATACCATACTCCTCAGTCTCTGGTGTATGTACGGGTTTATTCAGTTCTGCGATCCAACCGGCACCTTGTTCGGCACTATCAAAGTCAAACGACTGTGTATTGAGGATAGCTTCTGGATTGATGCAGCCATACGTTGATTCAATAATCTGGGCTTCAGCATTGAGTTTTTGTATGGCTGCTTTCAACAAGCCTAGTTGTTCAGAAGTGACTAAATCTGTTTTGTTCAGAATAATCACATTGGCAAATTCTATTTGATCAGTCAGCAAATTAACGATATTTCTGCGGTCATTTTCCATATCACTTAAGTTCCTGTCCTTAAGGCTTTCAGACGAACTGAAGTCACTGAAAAAGTTAAATGCATCCACCACAGTCACCATGGTGTCAATATAACTGAAACGAGATAAGTCAATTCCCTTATCTTCATCAACAAAAGAAAAGGTTTGTGCCACTGGAATGGGCTCACTGATACCCGTACTCTCAATCAGAAGATAATCAAATCGGTTTTCATTGGCCAATCGTTCCACTTCAACCATTAAATCTTCTCTGAGAGTACAACAAATACAGCCATTACTCATTTCAACCAATTTTTCTTCCGTTCTGGATAGCGTGTTTTCGTTTTTGACTAATTGTGCATCGACATTCACTTCACTCATGTCATTAACAATGACGGCTACTTTCAGACCTTGCTTGTTATGCAGAATATGATTCAATAATGTCGTTTTTCCAGCGCCAAGAAAACCACTGAGTACGGTTACTGGGAGTTTGTTAATTTGTGTTGTAGTCATTTTAGTTTTTGTTTTGTTGATTTTTATGTTCTTAATAGCCGTGTTAAAAACACGATATGTATCTCATTGATATCGGCGTTTTATATATTTTTTATTGGGTGATTTGTTTAAACCATGTGATGATATTATGTAAATGTTTATCGCCATAAAGTGATATAAATCTTTTGGTTTCAGGGTTGTTTTTATCTTGATAAACCGCCAATCTATGTGTTGCAAATTCTTTATTTAGCGCTATTTTGCAATCATTGATGATGCAATTACTCCATTCATTAAATGTTTGGGGAATCATTTCTTTAAAGTCCTAAATGTTGTTGGTATCAATACGAAGCAATAACCTTTGTTTATTCGTCACTTCAATTTCCGGGCTTCTGTGGACGACTGCTTTTGTCCCCCTTTTTGAATAAGTTGAACCTTTTAAAATAGCCACAGATCCCGTGCTGATTTGTTGGATTTGACTTTCATCAAGCACAATACAATCATTCGCCTCATATGAATTCAATGCTTGTCGATTAATGTTCTCTTCAGTCAGCCATAAGGTGCCAGGCCCGTTGTAAGTACAAAGCATTCTTAAATCAATGGTGTCTGTGTGAAACCTCTTACACATATCAGTATCAATAGAAGCCAATATCAATCGAAAACTTTTGCTTTCAGTTATCGCCTGAAAATGTAAAAGTAATTGCTTAATATCATTGAGTAGCCTGTTTAAACTCAGCAGTTTCGTTTTTTCATCAGCAAAGTCAGAACTCAGTTTGTGGATTATGGTATCAATGTCACCAATGGCTGATAGCTCGACTTTTTGATTAAGTAATGGCCATAATTCATGAGACAAACATTTAACATTGCGTTCATAGACAACGATGTTGATGTGATCTTGTTCAATTTGCTTTAAAACAGATGGGTCATGGCCTATAGCCCAATGACTCCTGTCTCTGATTATTTTGGTTTTATGACTTTGCATATTGATTTATTGAAGAATCTTTTTTAATCGACACAAACCGTTAACAATGAACGAGGCACAAGACTGACCAAAACCCATTATTGAAATCTTTGTTAATAAACATGGTGTTTGTTGTGCATCATTATTCATCTAAATGATATATTGTATCATTTAGATGAATAATAACAAGGTTTAAATTTTTAAAAGGCAAGCTTATGTAAATTCGTGGGAAAGTTGCTGAGCAGCTTGACCCGCCGAGCCGGTTGGTGAGCGAAGCGAATCAGAGGCGAAGAGCGCGAGGTAAAATGCTATGTCTGCCGTGGTCGCTTTCAAATTAGTCTAGAACAAATTTGAATGAAGACCCAAAGACATTCCTTCATGCCCGCTCAGATTCGATATCGCTTTATCCAATCGTCATCAGATAGCCTATCGCCTATTTGATGAGGTCAGTCAGCCATTGTCGATGATGTTAAGTCATATGGATGTGGTGAAAGCAGATAATGCAGGAGCATTTATCTGCTAATAGACCTTCCTGAAACCCACTCTTTGCCAAAGAGAAGGGCTCTTCGAACGCATTTTGAAATGATGTGTTTCGCAAGACCAGAAACACGGCAGCGCTTCTTTCACATCGTGAAAACCGCATTTTGATAATTGTTATGTTACAGTGTCTTTTTCATGCAAATTTGCTGCTTTCGACACATAAGTTGAAATTATATTTTTATCAATTCTGTTTAAACAAAAGCTTACTACGAACTTCCTTGGTTCTATCATGTCCTATTGCTATGAACAAAATGATTGGCTAGATCATTAATTCCAAGTAATTTTACCAAAGGATTGATATGAACTTTCAAACAGCAATACTTTTAACCCTAACTATTTGGGCCGCACTGGCTTATTTTAGTACTAAAAGAGAGCCTATACCTGTAGGGGATGCAACAGTTTACTGGGAGTTTGCTTGTGGTGTTGAGTTGGAAGAGTTTAAAGGTTATTTCCCATTTACAAAAGAAACCGGAGTCTTTCCTAATAAAGGTGACTGGTACTTTTATTACTATAGAGAACATCATGGTAGGCATGTTTTTAAGTTGAAGAAAGAGTCACTTGAAAACACAATTCCTGAGCTATTCACTCTTCTTGATAATGAAATTACAACTACAGTTCAGGAGCGAACAAGATATGATGATTTGGAATCAAAGAATAAGAGAAGAGTAAACTGCCAGAACACCAGAGAGGTAGTGAATGCTAATAAAAATGAATTTTTAGTAGAAATCAATACAGCCTCTAAAAATCAAAGCAATCAATTTCAACTTGATAGTTTTGATCGACAATGGGACCGAGGAAAATTGTATTGGGTTTCTATTCTGTTTGAAGCCGTATTTCTGCCACTGTGGTGGCTGTTTAGTTTTCATTCTGGTGCATTTGGCAATTGGAATAAAAAACGCAGTGTGAGGTTTGCATTGTCGCCATTACTTTTATTCATTCCTTACTTTCTCGGTTATTCAAGTTATTTGTTTTCATTTGGCCCCAGTGGAGGAATCTTATATCCATTGTTTGCACATATTTTCAGCTTGCCCTTCATTTGGATACCCTTTAATGCTTTTGACATAGCTATACTCTCACAAATACCCCAACCACTTATCAGTATTTCTCAGGTACCCTTTTCTCCTTCAGCAGTCAGTTTTTATGGGGGCGTAAGCCCAACATCACTTCTGGTTTACATTGCATTGGTGTTTATTGTTAGTTATCTGGTAAAACGAAAGGGGAATAAATCTGAAACCTAACAGATTAACTGGATTGTCATTTATTGGCTTGATGCAGATTGGTTGTCTGTTGGTATTGGTTTTTTCATTGGCTCCCTTTCTATCTGGACTATTTTGGTACCTGGAGCTCCTGTCACATTTCAGATTTCAGTATCTGATTTTGTCCATCCTATCAGTTATTGGCTTTTTGATATTCAAAAATAAAGTTTACTTGGCAATGTCTGTGGTTGGTATTTTGATCAATGCTGTCTTTGTCATTCCATTCATTATTCACACAAATAATACATCAGGAGAGTTGTATCTAAACAGCCTCAAGTTATTTCATGCCAATGTTTTAACCTCCAATAATGAATATAAGAAATTAATAGCACAAGTCAGGGAAGAGAACCCTGATATTATGATACTGCAGGAAGTTGATCAGCAGTGGTTGGATTCTTTTGCTGCTATTAAAATCACATATCAACATAGCATTGAAATACCCAGAAATGATAACTTTGGGATGGCTTTGTTCAGTAAAATTCCTATACAAGAATATCAGATACATGATTGGACTGAATTAGAAATTCCGACTATTGAGGCAGAATTTAATTTGGCAGGACAGCCATTACGCATCATAACCACTCACCCGCCACCACCAGTTAACAAATACTATTATGATGCGGGCACGACACAGTTTGAAGCCATAGCTGCTGCAATGAAAGCAAAAGAAAGTGCCAGCATTGTAATCGGGGATATCAACACAACTGTGTGGTCAGAACAATATAAGCTATTGGAATCAGGTACAGGTCTTGTTAATGTCAGTAATGGATTTGGTTTAATGCCCACCTGGCCAACGAATTTAATTCCATTGATGGTTCCTATTGATCATTGTTTGGTTTCTAACCATTTCAATGTCATCAATGTAAAAACGGGAAATAAGTTTGGTTCAGATCATTTGCCACTTATTGTTGAATTGAGGTTTTGATTATCTCTTTAATTAACAGACTAAAAGTGGTGGGTGTTTTCTCAGTAGACTGAACAGCTATCCTACATAAATAAATGCCTCAAAATGATAATTACATTTCCGGTAAAGCCTAACTTCTCTAGGGTTTAGTTTTTCTAGGAAAGTTTACTAGGTTGTGATTAATTTAGCTCCAGAAACGAAGCAAAGTCAGCGGTGTTTAACTACATTGAAATTTTTTATAACAGGCAACGTATTCATCAATCATTGGGCTATAAAACGCCCAATGATTTTGAATCATGTGTCATTTAACTAACTGTCCGTGAAAATGGGTATACCTCAGTATGTCCTTGATTATTTTTCAATAACAAATGTCACTGGTTTCGATGGCCAAACCGCCCATCTAATATCGATATCCGCATTATCTGATGCATTACAAATAAAGGTAAACCATAGAAATAAAAGGGCAAATATATTATTTTTCATTGATAAGTCCTGTTTTATCTGAAAACTTTTTTACTTCCTCCTTAAGTTGAATAATGTCTCGTAATTGGTAAGGCCTTTTATTTTTTACAGCTTCAAGTGGATTTGGTATTTTAGATTCTGTTAGTCTTGTTAATTTTGTATCTCCATGAACTTTAAAAACAGAGTAAGATTCAGAAGTAGAAATAAACCTGTCGTTTACAATGTCTTTGCGCAAAAAAACTACATATTCCTCACCTTCAATTAAATTATAGTTTGTTGACTCTTCAAGACAAATTCCATCATGACAACCACCAGTCATCTCAATTTCTATTAGATGATTATTACTTGGTTTGCCATAAAGTACTTCGTTAATATTTAATAAATATGTAGTTACTATTGATTTTGGACTATCTACTTCAACAATTTGTGAAGTGCCGTCATTATTGTTAAAAATTTCCCCGAACAATGTAAGATTTCTTACACCTACTGAGACTGAGTCAACCGTTCCTCTTACAATAACATCAGATTTGGATATTTGTTTTTGAATGCTTTCATCTATATAAATAGCAGAGATTACAATGTCACTATATAAATATAGCAAAGTAAGAATTAAAATTTGAAGTTTTGGCATACAGAATTCCTTTTTTTAAAATAAAAATTAATAACGGCAAAGCGTTAAGTATTAATATTAATGAGTTAAACTTATTAAAGAGCCAAATACAGGACATGCTCCCCAATCAATAAATTCTTACACGTTCATCAGAGTTTTGCCACAGATTTTTTAGTTCCATTGACTCAAAATATAGTTTTTACATGGAGTTTATTATGTCTGTTGCAACAGCAAATACAGGACATGCTCCCCAATCAGTAAACAAGGCCAGAGGCTACAAATTGACCTCACCAATAGGCCGGATATATGTCCGAAACCATTGTTTATTAGCAAAACTGATAAGGTTATGAATGGGGCGCTGCCCCAAACCCTGCTCTTCGCCAGAGAGGCGTGGGACAGAAAAAAGGTGATTTTATGTCAGAATAAAAAAAGCAAATCCAGCGAACTGGCTAAAGACCCAAAAATTAATACAATTTCCTTGAATCAAGGGAGGCGTTCATATATGTCCTTGATCATGCTAACAGGCCCTAGTAGGTTAATGGCCAATTTGACTATTCCAGACTATCGAATCCTTTTTACCATTCTATCAGCCCTTTGTTTTTCCTCATCAGACAACTTTTCATAATAATGATTACTGGAATTCCATGGTTCAACGATGTTTTCAAATCCATTTTGTTTTTCCGCCAGATATGCATAAAAAAATTGTTTTACCCTATCTTCCTCGAAAAATCGTTTATCACGGTATAAGAAAACCAGTCTGTCGGAAGCCCTTTTCACCCCAGAAGCAGACAGGTATTCTAAATACTGTTTGGCCTCTTGCCTATATTCTTCCTACTCCAATGGTTGCAGATTAAGGTTGATAGCACCTGTATCAATGGCATAGCCTAAATCATCAATCAGCAACAATTGAGCAAGCATGTCACCACCTCTTGCCAAATCTAAATAAGTATAAAAAGGATCACTTTTGGTACCTAAGAGATTGCATGTGCCTTTTTTGTACATGGCATAAATTAGAATATCATTTGGATATACTAAGTTCTCACCAAGTGTATACTTTTCGCGTTCATTTTTTAACTTGTTGCATCTAAGGAAAAGTTGGCGGAGAGACAACTGATTTTCTTCTGCATTATTCAATATGTCATCTATAAATTGAGATGAACGCTCCTCTGTGACTCCAGAGCTTTCAATAAACAGCTGCACAGGATCATCATCACCAAAAAGTAAATCCATTTCAGGCCTGGTAGACAAATATTGGTTAAAATTAACAATCTGCGAATCCACTGAATCTGCTAGAAAATTGTCTGGCGAATGTTCAGAAGAAGTAGTGGAGGAGCTTACATTTTCAATGGGTTGTTCTGTTTCAACCTGTTCAGGCAAATTGTCATAAATTTCAGGTTCTCTATTAAAATAAAAAACAACTGCAACAAATAACACAATAAATAAAACTATTAGTCTTCTCATGATGGCAAATTTAAATTTAATATATTCCGGAAATATGAGACCTATCACTCTATCCGATGCCTGTCCTTGATTATCTGTTAAAGCCAGCTTCTGGAGTGATTTGAATATAAAAGTCTTGAGCAAAAACTGGATTTGTAAGAGCAATAAAAAAGAAAATTGAAGCAAGTTTTTTCATACCAATACCATCAAAGGACTAACAATTTAAACATATCCAATTTAACACATTGATATTATTGGCAACAGCGTTTTGCAGGTTTCTTTGGCTGTAAGAAACAGCCTATGGATACAGTTACCGCTCAATTTGAAATACAAACTGTTGTATTTCCTTGAAGTATTGAGGTGCTAAATCAATGTCATTGTGACCAGCCTCAATGACGGTTGTTTTAACTAAATCGACTGGTATGGAATTAATTAATGACTCTGTTCTTGCAAATGGAATCACTTCATCATTCTCTGCTGTGATGATCAAAGTTGGGACATTTATGGCAGAAGCTCTTGATTTTGAATCAAACCGCTCTGTGAGCAGCCAATCAACAGGCAATATAGGCAAGATGCCTTTGGCCACTTGTACCATGCTGTCAAATGGAGTGACCAGAATAAGTTGATTGACGGGGCGTTTTGAAGCCAAGTAGGTAGCGATCGCTGAACCCAGTGAACGACCGACGATGGTGATGTTACCGTTGTGTTTCTTTGAAACTTGATCAAAAATCGCTAGGGCATCTGCATATAAATTGTGTTCACTGGCTTGGCCTTCCGCACCCGAATAACCACGGTATTTCAATAAGTATGTTGTGTGGTGTTTAAGGTTAGATGCAAAATCATGGGCCGTATAAATCACATTTTCAGCATTGCCACCAAAATATATAATCACATCTGAATCAGGATTGCTTTCTTCGTAATGAGTAGTTATGGCTTCAATGGTGTGATTGTTTTTGTTAAATTTTATGGTGTCGAAACCATGTGAAATTAACTCAACTGGTCGATAGATGATAGAGCGTTGCAGCAAATATACGGTTGTACACAACAGTAAGTAAATGATCAGTAGTGCTTTGATGACCGGAATCAATTTCATAACAAATTGTGACTGTTATTAAAACCAGTTGTTCAATATTTTAAAGCTTTTGTTTGATAAGCATAACATTCATAAGTTTTTAAAAAAAAAATAAAAAAGATGTCAGTAATTAGATGCTTGGGTTTTTATACAGGTAATCCAAAATAATATTGAGCATCATGAAAACTAAAAATAACATCATCATACACAGCTTTTTGATATTTTTATCTCTAGTTGTGACGTCAGCAATGGCGAGTCGAAACTCACAAAACAACATCACTGCCATTACCCAAATAGAAAAATTATTCGACCCTGATGGGCAAACCCAGGATTTTTTTGGGAATGCCATCAGTGTGGATGGTAACCGCTTGGCCATAGGTGCCAATCAAGCTCGTGTTGAAGGAGACCGCATTGGTGCTGTGTATATATATGAATTCGATGGGAATTCTTGGCAGCAACAGGACAAGCTGACTGCCGATAACCCTGGTGTAAACGACGGATTCGGCAAATCGGTTAGTTTAGAGGGGGACCGATTGTTAGTTGGAGCACCTGGTGCTACCGATGGCATGACAGGTAGCATTGGTGCTTTTTATGTATTTGAATTTAATGGATCAGATTGGCAGGAAGTAGAAAAACTCCATGCATCGGACAAAGCAGCTTATGACTCATTTGGTAACGCTGTCAGCTTACATGGCGACAGGGCCTTGATAAGCGCTCATCGCAATGATGATGCGGGTTCATCTTCAGGCTCGGCCTATGTGTTTGAGTTTGATGGTAATGATTGGGCAGAAAGTGCCAAATTGACTGCTTCAGATGCCGAGGCCGGAGACAGCTTTGGCTTCAGTGTCGCTTTAGAAGCCAATACAGCATTTGTTTCAGCGCATTTAGACCACAGTGTTTCCGAAGCAGATTTGGGGACAGTTTATGTTTTCAACCTTGTCAATGGTGACTGGATCGAAAGTCAGGCATTGAGGGGCAGTGACACGGTTGATGGTGATCAGTTTGGTTATCACATCAGTTCAGACAACAACCAGTTAATTGTAGGTGCTCCCCGTCATGACGCTGGAAGCAATAACAGCGGTGCCGCTTATGTGTTTCAATCAACCGGCGGCTCTGTTTGGCTTGAAACCGTTCAGTTAGTGGCTGATGATGGTGTGGGCTCTGATTACTTTGGTTGGAGTGTGGGAATTTCGGGTAATCGCACCTTAATAGGCGCTTTTGGTAATGATGATGATGGTGCCTCCTCTGGTTCTGCCTATGCTTTTTATGAAAGTGGTGGCAACTGGGTGCAGTCTAACCTGTTATTGGCCAATGATGGTACATCCAGGGTTAATGATCAATTGGGAAATGCGGTTGCATTATCTGCGGGTACAGCTTTTGTGGGTGCTTTTAAGGATGATGCCCAAGAAGCCAGTAGTGCCCATGATTCAGGTGCGGTTTATGTGTTTGATATTGATTTAGCACCGACTGCTGTTGATGATTCAGTAACGGCAATTGAAGATACGGGGTTGGTTATTGATGTGATACAAAATGACACTGACAGTGATGGCGGTCCTGTGACATTAATTGATCTGACGCAGCCTGATTTTGGATCGGTGTCAATTCAAAACAATGAAGTATTTTACACACCTGATGAAAATTATTGCAATGAGAATCTAAGCTCAGACCAGTTCGAATATGAGCTAAATGGAGGTTCACAAGCTACCGTAAACGTAACAGTTATTTGTGTAAATGATGCCCCAACATTTAATGTGATTGGTGATGTGGTAGGTGCTAATAATCTAAATAACCAAAATCAACTTTGGATTGATTTCTTTGCATTTGATGTGAACTTTGGCCCCAGTGATGAAACTTCGCAACAGGTGTTGAAATATCACCTTTCTGTTATTTCAGACCTCGACAACGTCATACAGCAAATAGACATCAATAATGCAGGACAATTGTTTGTGGAGTTCACATCAAGCTATGGGACTGCATTGGTACAAATTTCAATGCAAGATGATGGTGGCACGGCAAATCAAGGTGTAGACACATCGAATCCCATTGAGTTTATGGTTACACATTCAGATTTGATTTTTAGCAATGGTTTTGAACCCTTAAAAAATTTAATGAAATTAAATACATTCCTGAAAAACATCAAGCGATTGCCACAGCCCATTTATATCCCTGAAACCGACAGTTTGGAATACTTGGGTCACACCTTTGCACTCAAAAATCATGCAAATTTACAATTAATAGAGAAAAGAATCATTGATTGGATCACTGCAGTCCTGGTGTATCACCATGCTTTTGATGATTTTGATGGCGATGGCTTGATAAACTTACTTGATTCAACACCCATTACTGATGAAGAAATATAAGCTTCAAACAATGATTAGCAAACAAACAAGGGTATTTACTTTTAAATTGAAAGTCATGTGATTATAAGGAAATGCTGAGATAAAATAACGAACGTTTGAAAGACTGAATAATCCACTTGAAAAAATTTGACTATATTGTGGTTGGTGCCAGTTCAATAAATTAAGATAAATTAAGGACAGACATTAAAATCGGTAATCACGACAGATTTTTTTCTCAGAACATTAATTTAGTCGATGAAACTGGTCGTTGTATTCGTGATGACGCCTACAAGGATGTAGGTGTGTCGCATGAGCAGGATACGGTAGCGACCAAGCGTGGTTTTATATCAGAAAAAACCGCCAAGGCCATTGATGAAATTGGTATTGATTCGAACTCTTGGATCGATGAACTCAAAGGCTTTAAATCCATCGGATTTTACTCGTATCATCCCTGATACTCACCCCTGCGAGGCTTGCGTGAAAAATCGTTCCCTACGATTTTTTCAGCTGTTGGAACCGTTGAACAACTCAAGGAATACTCAACCAAGACCAAGCGCAAATGGGCAATTGGAATCAAGCTAATACCAGCCCTGGAATAGACAAAGCCTAACAAGCTTTTTTCACCATTCACAATCGTGATGCACGTTCGCTCGGCCTGAATTCATCAAAACAACCAAAAATCATCACAATCGAGTTGGCTTATCTATCATTAGCTTAAAAATTCAATTCTAAGGGTACAACAAATCATATTCATTCTCAAAAAACCGAAAAATTACATAATTAGATTCTTTGAGAAGTG
>Ga0209344_10000592_pt1 | contig 59151 bp, 50 predicted proteins | sample Cruoilmetagenom6_FD_187293 | JGI IMG/M metagenome (GOLD analysis project Ga0209344, IMG submission 187293) | Oil polluted marine microbial communities from Coal Oil Point, Santa Barbara, California, USA - Santa Barbara Oil Seep Sample 6 (SPAdes)... | ecosystem: Environmental > Aquatic > Marine... | reverse complement strand
ATAGAGGTTATTTTAATGACAAATTAGACGATGTTGTTATTGATGATGTGTTGTCACAAACGAATTCGGAACATATTGTTGTTGGTCATTGTTCGTTTGATGAAGTGATACGTGTGTATGATGGAAAGATATTTGGTGTAGATTCTAGTATTAAAAAAGGTATTTATGGTGAACTTCTGTTTATAGAAGATGATAGGTATTATCGAGGTACAAGGGATGGCACTCTGAAGGAGTTTGAATGATAAAACAAAGCGTCGTAATTTATAAGATTACGACGCTTTTAGTTTTATGTAAGTTGTTAATACTTATGTGTACCTTATCATTAGGTATGAGATGCTGAAACAAGTTCAGCATGACGTGGGAATGGTATTGCGACTTGAATTAAAAATGTTAATTAGGATTATAATAACTCTACAACCTCAGCAACTTTAATTAATTTAATTTCTAAAATTATAATTATTTGTCGTTAATCATAATATCTACGTTAACTTGAACTTGTTTCAAGGTCTCAATTTTAAGCTCTTTTTAATCATAAATTATGGGATACTGAAACTAGTTCAGCATGACGTGACGTTTATGCTTTAGTTTAAATTGAATATTTAAATTATAATTACTCAACAACCTCAGCATCTTCAGGTTTACTGAATACACTTGATTTCATCTTCATTTCAGTGAGTCTTACTTCAGAAAATTCTAAATCGTTACGTTTTGTTGTAGGCAAATTATTTTCGTAGTTATACCAAGTTAATGTTTTTGGTAATTGTACTCCATTTATAGTTTGCCATTCACTATACTTAATAAAATGAAATTCTTTTGCTTTCTCTTTGGAGAAAAAGGTTACTGTATATCCTAACCAAGCCATTTTATTGGTTTCGGCATCATAATATAAAATATACTCGTCATCTGATGATTCCCCTACTCCACTTTGGTAAGAAATTTTAATTCCTGGATATGTTTTTCCTTCAAAATCTAATGGTTTAGCCTCTTCATAAATAATACCATCATCTGCTAAAACAAAAGGCATTGCATAAAAATAAAACATCAAGTTGTAATAAAACTTAGGATTACCTTTATAGCTTGTTGTGTCTTTTTTATGCAACCAAACGTCTTGACCATCGTAACCAATGGTATGTTTAGGCATTTGGATAAGAGATTTTCTGTTATGTAAATCCGTTGTTGTTATTTCATTACCAGATTCTTTTGCTATTGTAAATTTGAGCGTGTGCATTTTTCTCCAAGTATCTACTCCTCCATGTGCATCGAATACTTTTGCAATAGATTCTGGATAGGTACTGGTTGTAACATCTAGTTCTGTTGTAGTATAATCTGTAGATTCAACTGTTTCTGTGGTTTTGTTGTCTTTACAGGATGCAAAAACAATTAATGCAATTACTGCTAAACTTTTAAGTTTCATATTATAGTTTTTTGGTTTGTTGCTTAGACGAAGGTATTACGTATTGTTTACAAAAACATCTTAAAATTAATTTGAGCCTTTTATTTGATGTTTCATGAAAACACCTATTATTATATAGCAAGTAATGGCTTACTGAATTCAAGTAAATTATAAGTGCTTTTATGAGATATTTTAATAAAATTTCTCTTTTTGTACCATTAATAACAATTGTACTTAATAATAACTATTTGTCTTATCCTTTTTATTTGTTCATTTTGCTTTGACACAAAACGAACCAAAAAGTCAAAACGATTTGTTAGGAAATTACTGAGTACCATTGACTGATGGATCATATTTTGGTATTATTATCTTATTCGTTGCTCTTTATTTCTGAAAATCGTTGGTTCCGATAGTGTCGGAATGGCTAGTACATTTATGTTTGATGGTTAGAATTGGAATTATGAGATTTCTCGGCTGCGTTCGAAATGACAAAGAGGTTGGCTTGTTGTTTGATGAAGTGTTATGGGAATCCTCTTCGTGCTCATTCGGAATGACAAAAGGGTTTGTATTGACTTTGTTTAAGGAAGTATTTTTATTATTGTACAAGGAGATGTTTCGACTGCGCATAAGATGACAGATGATTGCAATATTTTGTATAAATAAGCCTCAGAACTTGTCTGAGGCTTATGATATTGTATTTAATTATTTTTATCCCCAAGGGTTTCCTCCTGGGTCTGGTGGTGAAGAGGCTTGTGCTTGTTTAGGGTTAAGAATGATGAAACTCCCAATAGCCGTTAAGGCGGCATACTTACCCATTTTAGTTAGGGCTTCTTTTCGTGTGATTTGATCCTCTGTTGTATGTTTTTTAATAATATGTGTTGTATTGATTGGTCGTTATTTGATAATGACTTTCTGTGTCTTTTGTTGGGTGTTGTTTTTAATGTTTACCACATATACGCCACCACTTAAACTTGATACATCGATACGGTTTTCTAGTACTGAATTGTCTAGAGGTGTTGCTAGTACTTTTCTGCCTTGTATATCGTAGAGTTCTAATGTGGTTGTGTTTTGTAACTGACCTGTTACGACTACTTCCTTTGAACTGTTTAAAGCGAAAATGTTTAAGGTGTCTTGATTATTATCTATGGTTGATAAGGCATCATCTGAAGTTCTTAAAAAGAAACGTCCTGTTCCAGATAAATTAGTGCTTGGTGTGATGATATAATCTGAATTGTTTAATAAGGTTGTTGTGTTTGCCACTACATCATCAAGATATACGTTAACTGAAGCTGGTAAAGTCGTTTCTGTAATGCTAAAGGTGATTTGTTCGCCTTGATTAGCGTTTACTCCTAAAGGAATAGAGACTTCTGTAAGGTCTGTTGCGTTTAGGGTTTGTAAGGCTATTGGTTTGCCTATATTATTTTCAACTAGATGAGAGTATATTTCAAAATTAGAAGGTATAAGATTCCAAACAGCTGCATCGTAGCCTAGATCAAACCCTTGAGTTGCATTCGCATTAAAGTAGAATTCTGTATTGCATGTATTACTTACTGTGCTTGCATTTAGTTTCATATAAATTAATTCTGCATTACGACCAAGGATAAAGTCGTCTCCACTACCGGTTCTGCGCATGGTAGGCGTGAATTGCAAATCATAAAGATCATCATTAGTTGCATCTGCACTTACCATGAAGCCTTGACCAGGTGCTATTAAAGTTGAAGCTGTTGTGTTGGCTAAGTTATAGATAGTCCAGCCATTAAGAGCGCTTCCGTCATAACCATAAATAGCAGCCGTTGGTACATCAAAAAGTTGAATATTAGTGATACCTCCAACATCTTGCGAGAGGAAATCTTGTACATTTAAATATGAAGGATAAGGGTTACCAACTAAGTTCCATTCTTCATTATTTGTACCAGCATTAACAATATTATTAGTTACTGTTCCATTATTTGCTGTACCAGTAAATGTAACCGAACCGTTATTTGTAGTTCCTGTTCTATATCCTACACCTGCATCAAGTGTAGTTGTTTCAGTACTTGTCCAATTGACATATTGACCAGTTACTTTTTCTAAAGGACCAAATAAATAGACTGCTCCATTATTTAAAATATTTGGGTTAGCAGCGGCAAACGTTGCAAAGTCTTGACCTGTTAGAGGTGGTGACACTAAATCGTTACTTCCAGTTGTTCCAGCTCCATTGATATTGATGTGACGTTCATAGCTTAAGTTTCCTGCAATTGTTCCATCTAGAATTAAACTTGAATAACTTGTTGAATTAGATTCTAATAATGTATTAGTTGTTGTAAGTGTAACACCTGAATTAACTATTAGACCTGCTCCAGGATTTACGGTTACCGAATCACATGAAGTATTGGTATTAATTACTGCATTACCAGATGCAATCACAATATCATCATCAACAGTAGCTACACCACCTGGATCACTTGGTGACCAAACACCATCGTTGAAGGTGTAAGTTATACTGCAATCTATATTTACTATTTGTTCTAAAGTTGATTGATTTCCATTTGCATCTGATGCTGTCCAAGTAACAGTGGTTTGTCCTTCAGGATATGTTCCAGAAGCATCAGAAGTTCCGTTAAAATCATTGGTTAGAGTTACTGAAGCAACAGGTGCTGTTGAAGACACCCAATCTGTATTTACATCCATATTGGTTAAAACACCATGATTAGAATTACCTGAAACATCACTTAAAGCACCACTGCCTGTACCATTCTCAAAGTTGTAGTAAGCTAAAAGGTTTGGTGATGAGGTATCAATAAGTTTCTCGAAGTTATCTGCAATGTCTTGTTCTGTTCTTGGTGTATCCCAAAATCGGATTTCGTCGAGTTTCCCTTCAAATCTACTAGCACCAGCAGCCGGATTTTGTCCTATATATGTAGTCGTGGCTTGAAAAACAGCAGGAAACCCGTTATTCACAACTGGTTTACTGTCGCCATTAATCACAATTTGGTCAAAAGACGATCCATTTCCTGTAATCGCAATATGATTCCAACCCGGAGGAATAACCTCAAATGTAGTCAAGATCTGTCCGAAGTTAGTAACCATACTTAAGGTTTCATTAGTGTAACTTACAGAGAAATCTCCAGTTCCAATGTATTTTAAATTAGAGTCATTAAAAGAGAATAGATAATCAAATTCTTCTGAACCATTAATTCCATTCTCAGTGTACATCCAGAATTCTATGGTTTTAAAACTGCCTATAGTTTGGTTTACAGTAACTATATCGTCAACACCATCAAAATCTAAAGCAAAATCATTTGTAATACAGTCTTCAATTGCAAGAGGTGAAGGCACGATTACTTCGGTTGAACATGAATCTACAATAGCATCTGAAGGGTTAGAAAATGACATATTTGGTGCTGTTGTATCGTCAATAATTACATTTTGTGTTTGCGTTAAGGTATTTCCATTACCATCATCATAGGTCCAAGTTACAATTGTAGTTCCTTGTGTTATGATTGGGAAGGCAATATCTGCTGTTGCAGTGATTGCTCCACTGTTTGCTGTAGGTGCTGTTGGTGTTGCTTCGCATTCTGCTGTGATATCTGGCAAGTTTTCAAAATCAGGTAAAATGGGCACATTTTTAAAAAAGTAGGCAGAGCCTGAATAAGAACCATCATCATCATTAAATGGAGCACTAACAATAGTATAATCACCATCTATGGCAACGGAAGATCCAAAGACATCTTCAGCAGAAGCATCAGAGGCTGTTAGTTTAACCTGTTCTGTCCAACTATTACCAGAACGTACAAACACATAAGCTGAGCCTGAATTAACACCATCATCATCATCTAAATATGCTCCAACAAGAGCATAGTCACCAGCAATAGCAACGGAATGTCCAAAATAATCATTAGCAGCAGCATCCGAAGCGGTGAGTTTTGACTGCTCGCTCCAACTATTACTAGAACGCATAAACACATAAGCTGAGCCTGAACTAAAACCATTATCACCATTACCGTAAGCACCAACAATGGCAGAATTACCATCTATGGCAACGGAATAGCCAAAATAATCATTAGTAGCAGCATCAGAAGGGGTGAGTTTTGCCTGCTCGATCCAACTATTACCAGAACGCACAAACACATAAGCTGAGCCTGAAGCACTACCACCATCATAATCTCGATATGCTCCTACAATAACATAGTCACCAGCAATAGCAACGGAATATCCAAAATAATCATTAGCAGCAGCATCAGAAGCGGTGAGTTTTACCTGCTCGGTCCAACTATTACCAGAACGCACAAACACATAAGCTGAGCCTGAACGACTACCACCATCATCATCTTGATATGCTCCTACAATAACATAGTCACCAGCAATAGCAACGGAATGTCCAAAATAATCATTAGCAGCAGCATCAGAAGCTGTTAGTTTAGCCTGTTCTGTCCAACTGCTTCCTGAACGTACAAACACATAAGCTGAGCCTGAAGCACTACCATTATCATCATCTAGATATGCTCCAACAATAGCATAATCACCATCTATGGCAACGGAACTTCCAAAGCGATCGCCTAGTCCTGCATCAGACGCCGTGAGTTTTGCCTGCTCGATCCAACTATTACCAGAACGCACAAACACATAAGCTGAGCCTGAAGCACTACCACCACCACCATCATCTTGATTTGCTCCAACAATAGCATAATCACCTGCTATGGCAACGGAATATCCATATCGATCGCTTGGTCCTGCATCAGACGCTGTGGTGTTAATAATCTCATTCCAGTTTTGAGCATTAAGAGTTAAAAAGGTTGTACAAAAGATTAGGGTAAGGGTGAGAAGCACTTGTTTTTTCATTACTTATATATTTGATATTCAAATATAAATAAACCAATTAGCCTTTAAAATACTCAAATTGAGTATTTTTTTTAAGCTAAACATATTAAAGAATCTTAATTATATGCTTTACTTATTCTTTTTAAAAATTGGTGGCTTCGACTGGGTAAGAATTACAAGTGGGTTTGGTGATTTCGTTTATGTATTAATATTGGTTCTTTATTTAGTAACTTTTCTTGTAGGCTGCTAAAACGAGTTCGGCATGACGTGATTGTAGCGGTTTGGTTGGTACGATTTTATCATCTTTATAAAACAATAGACCCTAAGTAGCTACTAGTTGCAGATAATGCTTTATTAGTGTTGGTGAAACTTGCCCATAATTCCATTTGTTGTCCTAGTAAATCTTCAGAGAACTCTAAAACTGCTTGAGTATCTTCACGAAAAGCGGTTTCTAAAAAGAACTCAAATCTATCTAAGTTTGGTGCATACGCAATAACAAGCAAAGTATCATTAGCATAAGCTAAACCCTGATTGCTGTTGTTTATCCATTGTAAACCTAGTGTATGAGGTGCTATAGTTGTGAGTTCTGCTGCTGCAATACCACAAAGAGCGCCTTTACTAATTAATAGTTTTTCATAGCGCATTGTAAATCCTTTAGTGGTTTCTTGTACCACCTCTTTAAGATGGTAAGACAAGGCATTATTAAAAGGGGTTTTGGTACCTATATTATCACCAAAGGTTGCAGAAAGTAGCCCTTTAATAGGATTTAAAAACTTAATCACATACGCAAACTTGTCACGCTGTAATTGTTGCGCTCTACTTGGTGTATTTTTACCTTTGGTAGGTAAGGAACGTATCACTTGTTTGCCTCGCCAATTTGAACCAATAACGGGACCAATTTTACCAGAAAATTCACCTAATAGACCTTGATTATATGTTGCCATAAGTTTAATATATAACAGATTAGTAATTGCTAATATAGTAAAAATTCTATACAGGTGCCGATAAAAAGCAAAAAATATACGACAAAGTGTAAGCTTGTAATTTACTCTTGTTCGAGACTTCTTCGGGATTTGTTCGAGTTTTCTGCGTAAAATAAGGCTTTTGTCGAAGGATTCCCGAAGGAATGTAGGAGATGTCTCGAACGAAGGCAGGAGAAATGTAAAGTTTTGTTTAATAAGCTTACTCTTGTTAATTTATTAATGGTCATTTTATTCGTGCATTTCTATGGCTTTAGATCTCATAATATACTCCGCAGCTGCCTTGATGCAAAACCCTTCGACTAGGCTCAGGATAAACCAAGCCTAAACATCAAAACGATTTGTAAGGAAATTGCAAGCACCATTCTCTGACACATTCTGATTTGAGGTTGTTACTTTATTAATGTTTTCAATCCTTGTTTTGGTTGGTTTATACTTTGCTCTTTATTTCTCAAAATCATAGGTTCCGACTCTGTCTGAATTACAGGTGGTTTCGTGGTTGGGTTAATTGATTGGTGTGGGGTTTTTCGGTTTGCATTTCGATGATATTAGGGCATAAAAAAGCCTCACAACATTGTATGAGGCTTTAATAGCTACTTTCAATCTTTCTTATTCTATGATTAATTTTTTAACCATTTCTTTGGTTGCTGTATTTAGTTTCACGAAATATAATCCGCTTTGTAAGTCTGAAACCTTTATTTCTAGGTTTTGTGTTTCAGTTATTGAATGCTCTAAGATTAATTTACCTTGAATATCATAAATACTAAGATTAGCTTTAGAGATATTGTTTAGTTTAATGTTTAGAATGTCTTTTGCAGGATTTGGATACATATCAAATCCGTTGACATCAAATTCAGACACTGAAAGTGCATCTTCAACAAATTCAGTTTCGAACGTATTTGTAATTACAGGTGCATTGAAATCGAAATAAATAGCAGCTGTATTTGGAATAACATCACCAATAGCATATCCTGCCTTTGGTTTGATTCTGAAGTAAACAAATCCATTACTTCCTTCAGCATCATCTTGTTCTGCAGGTAAGTTGATATCTTCAAAATACCATTCTAAATCAGTTTCTGTTCTTGTTACTACATAATCATGACTAGCGCGTAACATTTGAAAGCTAGTTTCATCTAAACTCACATCTAATACATCTTCGATTCTAACAAATTCGGCAGCAGCAGTTCCTAAGTTTTGAAAACGAATGGTGTAATATAGCCATTCATCTGAAGCTGTAAATTCATCATATACCACTTTAGGACCATGAGCTTCCATCTTATCGTTTGGATCCCAAGACCCTATAACTACTTCAGACAGTGAAGAAAAATTATTATCAGGCACTAAATCATTAGAATCTGTGAGATAAGTTGCAGAACTGGTAACAACATCATCTAAAGCTACCTCAGCTGGACATAAAACTGATATGTTAATCGTTTCAACATCTCCTGGTTGAAGATTTACAAAATCGACAGTAAACCCAGTAGCAGTATTTGTAATTGTATATGCAGGATTTACATTTAAGATATCATCAAATTCTAATGGTGAATTTGAAATAAACTCAACAGTTCCAGATGCAATTGTTGTAAAACCAAAGTTTTCTAAAACAAGTTGGTTTTCATGAGAAAAACCTGGTCTTGGAGGAGTCCAATTATTAATTAAAAACACACCTAAATCTTCACAGTTTTGTTCTTCAATTACAGGAAAATCTATAGTAATTGTATTCCCTGTTGCTACAGTAATATTGTTAAAATTAGACGTTGTGATGTCATAACATCCTGCAGATTCGTCATATAAATTATAGGCAATATCGTAAGTATCTGTTTGACTGCCACTAATAATCTGAAAGCTGCCAGTTGAAGAATTTACGGTATTAATGATTCCGTCTCCATTCAATTCATAAGTAAAATAACCATTATTGAAATTAACTTCATTAGTATCAAATACTGAATTGTTATTAGCATCTTGAAAAGCATTCACTTCAATATATCCAACTGAATTTGAACAGAACACATCAAAATCCCAAGGCTCATAATTTTCGGTTTCACAACTGATACTATAATCTGAATTTATTTCGATCGTGATGGTATCTCCAGAAGATTGAAAAACAAGTCCACTTAAATCACCATTATTTCCCCAAGGTGCTCCATTTATATCTGTTCCATCAGAATCAAACACATATAAAAAATCATAAGAGACTTCAATCTCTCCAGAATTAAAAACAACAGTAAGAGGTGAGCCATTAGAACTTTGAAAAGTGAAGGTAGTTGTGTCATCTACTGTATAACAATACACCACATTATAAGGTACATCTCCACATTGAACAATTTGATTTGGATTAGCCATAGTTGTAAAACTCTCTTCAATGCAACCAGTAGCATCTCCATTTGTATTATATGGAAGAATAGTTACAAAATAAGTCGTTTCGTAATCCAAATTATTAAAATCATACGTTAAGACATTACCAACATCAAAATTATCTAAAACATCATTTCCTCCTGCAGTTGTACCAATTGTAAACTTGTAACCAGACGGAAAGTTAGTTGCTGCAGTCCATTCTAAACTTAGATTAACATCTACATCGGTACTTCCATTAAGTGGTTGCAGTAAACTTGCGTCACAATTAGGAATGATGGATGAATCTAAACAAGACACATCAAAATCTAGAGGAGAATACCCCTGAGATTGACAACTATTTGAGTTATCTGATTCTACTTTAATTGTAATTTGACCTCCTGATGAAGTAAATTCTAAACCAGTAAGATCACCATCATTTCCATAAGGTGTATTCGCATTAAGGTTAGTGACACCATCTGAATCTAAAACAATAAGTTGATCAAAATTATTTTCTACTTGTCCTGAATTAAACACAACAGTTAATGGCAAACCATTAGAACTAGAATATGGATAAATCGCTGTATCTTCATCAACATAACAAAACGAATCATTTACAGGACCAGAACCACAATCTATTGGCTCATCACAAAAATATTGAAGTGGTAAAATAAAAAGTCTATAACAACCAGTTTGTGGATTAAAAACTCTAATGAATATTTGAGAATTATCTGTTAAATACGTTAAAGGAAGTGCATCTGATCCACTAGATGCGTTTAAGAATGTTGGATGAAACGTTACAATTACATCAGGATACTGATTTAAAATTACATCACGATTTGGAGTAAAATCAAATTCTGCAAAACCGTCATTATCATCGTCACAGCCATACATTGGAAGAAAGTTAGTAATATTGGGAAGCGTTAATAATTCTAAATTAACTGGTTGTACACTAACACAATTATCTGACCCTATAACTGTTATTCTAGCAAAAATTGTGGTTCCGTTAGTAAACACATTGACTGGTGTACTAATTTCAGACACGTAAATAAGTGCATCGGATTCTGTTTCAAAAAAGTTAATATTATAACTTAAATTGTCATCTAAATTAGAAATCACAAACTCTTCAATAAAAAACAATTCAACAGCTTCACCTCCATTTGAATTATAATCACAAACACCATAAGTTGAATTCGTTAATTCTGGACCAGATTGTAATTCTAAATTTATTGGAACGATTTCAAAACAATCTGTATCACTATAATATCCTTTTGCATAAATAGTTGCATTTCCACTTTCATAAGCGCTGGAAGGCCAAATATAATTTACATCATTTAGTGCATCTGCTTCAGTTTCATACATTCTTAAATTTACATTTGAACCATTTCTTATTTCAGAATAATTTGCCAATAGGTTAAACACTTCTAATCCATCACCATTTGCATCACAAGCACTAAGAGTTATTGAATTTAATTCAAAATCCTCTTTACCTTCTAAAGAAAAACTCTTAAAATTAAAACAACCAGAAATTGCATTCTCTACTCTTATATAAATAATTTCTTCTTCGTTAGGAGCTGCAAGTACAAACTGAGTTGGATTTGATATTTGATTGGTTTGGCTATATAAATCACCAAGAGAGGTAAAATAAGATACCACCAAATTTGTAGGGTCTTCATTTTGCAAAAGCAAGGTTTCATGCTGAGTTACATCATAAGGTGATGGCCAATCACAAACAAATTGCTCTTCTATACTTGATAAATTTAATACGTCTCCTTCATTAGCAATTAGTTCTAAAGGTGTTACATCATAACAAGCTATATTACTCACGCGAGCATAAATAGTTTGCGGATTAGATGTATTGGTATATGTAGACGGCAAATAACCCGAACCATTTTGAGCATCGTTTTCTGTTAGATAGTATCTTACAAATAATGGTAAACCTCCAGTAACCTCATCATTTTTATATGGCAGATAAAATTGTGCTGTACCATTATTACCGCAGGCTTCTAGCGGCGTTAAGGTATTGGCTACTATTCCAGTACCATAATATAATATTCTAGGAACAACATAAAAACAGCCATCTGCATTCTCAGATCGTGCATACAATTGAGTTGGAATATTTTCAGCCAGATAAGTAATAGGAAATGATAACGCATTTATATTTTGCTCTGCGTCAACTACAGTTAAGTGGTAACTTAAACTATACCCACTTTCAGTAGTTGCAAAATTCAATTCGACTTCACCATCTGCATCATCATCACATATATATAGGTCTGTATCTGGTATTATTGGAGCGTCTAATACTACCAAATTAAAAAATGTAGTATCAAAATTACCAGTTGAGAGTTCCTCAACTTTAGCCCAAATTTGTTCTGGATTAGTAGTGTTTTGATATGGACTGGACAAATAACCATTTCCGCTTTCAGCCTGAAATTGGCTAACGTGATACGTTACAACAAACTCTGAAGGATCCTGTCCTTGAAGAATCTCTGCATCTTTAAAGGTTAAATCAAATTCGGCTAAACCTTCATTATCCATATCACACAACCGATAATCTGTTGGATGATTTGCTACTTGGGCATGAGAAATAGAGGATATAATTAATGCTAAAGCTATAAAGAGTAATTTCATATTCATTTGGATAGTCATTTAAGTTCTTAAATATAAAGGAATTAATTGAAATTATAGCTTTACACAAAAAGCCTCGAAGTAAACTTCGAGGCTTTCAATAATTAAATTTGATTGCTATTACTCAATAATTAACTTCTTAACCATCTCTTTGGTTGCTGTATTTAGTTTCACGAAGTACATTCCGCTTTGTAAGTCTGAAACATTAAGTTCTAAGTTTTGTGTTTCAGAAATAGAATGCTCTAATACTAATTTGCCTTGAATATCATAAATACTAAGATTCGCTTTTGTGATGTTATTTAGTTTAATGTTTAAGATGTCTTTTGCTGGATTAGGATACATATTGAATCCGTTGACATCATATTCAGACACTGAAAGTGCATCCTCTACAAATTCTGTTTCAAAACGATTGGTAATTACAGGCGCATTGAAATCGAAATAAATAGCAGCCGTATTAGGAATAATATCACCTACAGCATAGCCTGCTTTTGGTTTGATTCTGAAATACACAAAACCGTTACTACCATCTGCATCATCTTGTTCGGCAGGTAAGTTAATAGCGTCAAAATACCATTCTAGATCATTATCAGTTCTTGTCACCACATAATCATGACTTGAACGTAACATTTGAAATGTTGTTTCATCTAATTGATTATCTAGAGCGTCTTCAATTCTAACAAATTGGGCAGCTGCAGTTCCTAAGTTTTGGAAACGGATAGTGTAGTATAACCATTCATTAGATGTTGAAAATTCATCATATGTTACTTTAGGACCATGAGCTTCCATTTTGTCGTTTGGATCCCAAGAACCTATAACCATTTCAGATAAAGTAGAATAATTATTATCAGCTACCAAGTCGTTTGCATCGGTTACATAATTAGCTGTATTGGTTAAAATATCTCCTAGTTCTACTGATGCAGGACATGTTAAAGACACATCGATATACTCAATATCACCTGGTTGTAGGTTTACGAAATCTACTGTAAAACCTGTTGCAGTAGTCGTAATTGTATAATTAGGATTAGCGCTAGTCACACCATTATATACTAATAAAGGATCGTGAGTAAACTCAACGGTTCCAGAAGTAATTGTGGTAAAGCCTAAGTTTTCTAAAACAAGGTGGTTTTCATGAGAAAAACCTGGTCTTGGTGGTGTCCAATAGTTTATTAAATAGACTGCTAGATCTTCACAACTTTGTTCTTCTACCACAGGGAAGTCCACAGTTACAGTATTTCCTTCAGCAACACTAATATTGTTAAAAACAGCTGTTGTAATATCATAACAACTGGCAGATTCGTCATATAAATTAAAGGTAATCTCATAAGCATCAGTATCATTTTCACTAATGATTTGGAAACTACCTGTTGAAGAATTTACAGTATTAATCATTCCGTCGCCATTAACTTCATAAGTAAAGTATCCGTTAGAGAAACTAAACTCGTTAGTATCAAATATACTGTTTGCATTATTATCTATAAAGGCATTAACTTCAATAATACCGACTGAAGATGTACAAAACACATCAAAATTAAATGGTGCAGTACAACAATCACTACCTTCGGTACAACTTATTATATAATCTGAATCAAATCGAATTGATATTATGCTTCCTGAAGAGGTGTATGAAAGTCCTGTAAAATCTCCATTGTTACCATAAAGTAAATCGGGATTCAAAACAGTTCCATCAGAATCTGTGATATAAACCTCATCATAATCAACTTCTGTACTTCCAGAATTAAAGTAAATTGTTAAAGGTAAATCATCTGAACTTTGGTAACTAAATTCGGTCGTATCATTGATATCATAACAATGTGTTGTATTTACAGTTTCATCACCACAAACAATCATTTGATATGGATTTGCTCTAACTGTAAAACTTTTTTCTATACAGCCTTCAGCATCACCATTCGTATTATAAGGTACAATAGTGAGGTAATATGTCACTTCATACTCTAGAGTTTCAAGATCGTAGGTTAACACATTTCCAACATCTACGCTATCTAAGACCTCTGTTCCACCAGAAGTTAAGCCTAATGATAATTTATAACCTGTAACGACACCAAAGGGAGCGCTCCATGTTAAACTTGTACTTTCAAGCACGTCAATTGCTCCATCTAAAGGTTCTTGTAAAGTAATATTACATTCAGGAATGGCATTAATATCAACACAACTTACGGTATAACTTATTTCTTCATAATTATTAGCTTCGCATGAAACACTTCCATCTCCAGCAACAGAAATAGAAATACTAGTTCCTGTAGAAACAAAATATAAGCCTTGAACTTCACCTCCATAACCATAGGTCGTTGCTTCAGGATTTAAATTGGTAACACCATCTGAATCTAATACAATTAGTTCATCAAAATTATTTTCTACTCTTCCGCCTAAAAAACGTACTTCTAGAGGTGTTGTACCGTCTAAACTTTCAAATTGATAGACTGTTGTATCATTATTTACATAACAAAATGAAAACACTTCAGGCTCTGCTCCACATTCAATAGTTGTAGGACAAGAATTATCACTCATAATATCAAAATCCGTTATAGAAAAACATTCGTCTCCAATATTTCGGACTCTTACATAAATAGTTTCGTTACTATTTGTAGGCTGATAAGCAGATGGACTTCCGATAGAGTTGGTATTTGTAAATGCATCATCATACGTATTAAAGAACCCAATGATAAACTGGTTTATATCTTGACCGCTAAAAATTTCTGGAAATGTTTCGCCCAAATTAAAAGTTGCATTTGGCTCACAACTATACAAATCGGTAGCATCACCAAGTATAGGAGCATTACCTCCATCAATTACATCTATACTTGCTGTTGTTTCACAACCTGAAAGCAAATTTGTAACCGTTATAGTATAAAACCCTTGTGTATTTACTACAATTTCAGGAGTCGTTTCTCCTGTACTCCATAAATACTCATAAGCTCCATTATCATTGTTAATGTATGGATAAAGTACAACTTCATTACCGTTACAAATGGTATAAGGACCATTAAAATCTATTTGTGGATTTAAATTAAAATTGATATATATTTCAACGATAGTAAAACTTTCTGATTGGATATCTTCTACGCGGACATAAACTGTTGAAGAATTACCACTCACGGAATACACTGTTGGATCAGCAATAGGATTAATTTCACTCTGAGCATTAGTTTCAGAATAGTAGTAGGTAAATGTGAAATCAGATGAATTTTGTCCATTAAGCATATTACTTTCTTGAGAGGTTAAATCATAACTCACAGGAATATTAGGGTCATCACCACATACTATAACTTCTACAGATGATGCTGATACACAAGTTGTCTCTACAACTAAATCTAATGAAACAATTTGATAACATTCACTATTCAATTGGGTTACTCTGACATAAACCACTTGAGTAAACGGAATTATATTGGTGTAAGTATTTGGAATTGGGTTGACATCGACTTCTGCATCAAACTGTGTTTCATAATAAGATACAATAAGGGTTGGATTTTGATTGCCTCCTAAAATTTCAGAAGTTTTAGTTTCTAAAGAAAATGTAGCATGACCATCACCATCGTCATCACAAATAACATAAGGTGTTGGATTATTAGCAACATCTAACGAACTAACATTTAAAATTAATCCTGGAGCATTATTTACAAAGTAGCATCCTGTAAAAGGGTCATCAACTCGAATATAAATATCTTGTGAATAAGGCACAGTATTGATATATGACTCTGGATTAGAAATGGTATTTGTTCCAGCCATTGCATCTTGATAACTTACATAATAAGATATAATTAAATCATTATTACCATTCATGAATTCTTGTTGCAGTAGAGTTAAATCAAACACCCCATAACCATCTTGTATATCAATATCACATACATTCAAATCAAAAGTCCAAGTATAAGCTGGTGTAGGATTTACAATTAAATCAAAAATTGTAGTTTCAACAGTACCTGTTGAATTATTTACAACACTAGCATAAATTGTTTGCGGATTAGTTGTATTAACATAAGGACTAATCAATGGATTTATTCCATTTAAGGCATTGGTCTCAGACTCGTGATACGTTATGGTATAAGTAACAGGGTCTAAACCATTTAATATTTCAAAATCTTTATTTTCTAACTCAAAAACACCAAATCCATTTCCAAACTCATCGCAAACGACATAGTCTGAAGGTTGATTAATAGTTTGTGCGACAATAGACATTGAAAAAAGGAAAACGAAAAATGGAAATAGTAATTTTACTTTCATATGTAGTTAGTTTTAGTACAATTGTTAGAGATATTAATAGTCTTTAAATATATAACATCTAAAATTGAATTCAATACTATAACAACTAAAGTGGCAAAACACCTACCATCTATAGGGCATAAATTTATAATCCAAAACATTTTGATTTTTAAAAGTGTAATTTTGCAAGACTCTAAATGAAAGTGAAGTCATACAATCTATGTCACAAAAAGTAATTACAAGCATACAAAACTCGTTCATTAAAGAATTATTTCAGTTAAAAGAAAAATCTCGTGAACGCAAAAAAACAGGTTTGTTTTTAATTGAAGGTCAACGTGAATTATCTCTTGCTATTAAAGGTGGTTTTGAAATTGACACCTTATTATATTATCCTGAACTTGTTTCAGAAGCACAACTAAAACAGTTCACACCCATAAGTGGTGATGTTATAGAAATTTCAAAAGACGTCTTTCAAAAATTAGCACATCGTGACACTACTGAAGGTGTTCTTGCTGTGGCTAAAAGTAAATCTCATCAAATAGAAAACCTTCAACTTGAGCATAAAAACCCGTTAATTCTTATTGCTGAAGCACCAGAAAAACCTGGTAACATTGGCGCTATATTACGAACAGCAGACGCTGCTAATGTTGATGCAGTAATTATAGCCAATCCAAAAACCGATTTATATAACCCAAACATTATTCGTTCTAGTGTAGGCTGTGTATTTACAACTCAAATTGTAATGGGATCAACAACCAAAATTATTGAGTTTCTCAGTAAGAATAACATAAATATCTATTGCGCTGCACTACAAGCCTCAACCAATTACCATACGCAAGATTACACCAAGCCATCAGCTATTGTTGTAGGTACAGAAGCTAATGGACTAACTGATGAATGGCTAAATGCATCTACTCAAAATATTATTATCCCAATGCAAGGTGAAATAGATAGTATGAATGTTTCAGTTGCTGCAGGAATCCTTATTTTTGAAGCGAAAAGACAACGAGATTTCAAATAAAATTACAACCTACAGATTCAAAAAAAAAAAAAAACATGAAAACAAATTTAGTATTCAGCATAATTTTAATTTTTACGTTCATTTCTTGTAAAAATGACACCCAACAAAAAACAAAAGACACACCCACTAAAATACTGAAAGAAAGTAAGCTAGAATTCAAAAACAAAGGTCACGAATTAGTGTACCAAATGACTCAAAAAGTTGGCGACTACAGTAAACTTAGTAATAAGAAAGATGTTATATATACTTATACTTACCAAACACCTGATGGCAAAACTGATCTTTCAACCGAAAAGTACATCTTCAATGGAGAGTTGTCTTATGGAAACTATAAAAAACATCAGAGAACATTAGCCAATCTTGAAGGACAAATTGAACAAGGGTATGATGGTAATGAATATTGGTTAAAACACAATGGAAACATTGTAACAGATTCTGTCGCTTTAAAAAGAGTGGCATTTAACAGACCAACAAATTATTATTGGTTTACGATGATGCAAAAATTATTAGATCCAGGATTGCATTATGAATACATAAAAGAACAAACAGTTGGAGAGGCGACATACGATGTTGTTAAAGTAACGTTTGAATCTGAAAATAATGAGCCAAAAGATATTTATCAAGTATATATTAATAAAGATACAAAACTAATTGATCAGTTTCTTTTTACTGTTATGGATTTTGGAAAGTCAGACCCTTTATTAATGGAAATAGAATATGAAACTATTGATGGCCTATTAATACCAACAAAACGCAGATACAAAGCTTCTAATTGGGATGCTGAAGTTACAAATGAGCCATGGATTCTTGTAAACTGGTCTAATATTAAATTTGATAATGGTTTAAGCAAAGCTGACTTTATAAAATAAATTATAATGACTTCACAAACTCTTTTTTATATTATAATTGGCATCATTATTATCAATTTTATAATTGATAAAGTTCTTGACGCTCTTAATGCTAGACATTATGACGATGCCATTCCTAAAGAGTTGAATGATGTCTATGACGAAACTGAGTATAAAAAATCTCAAGCTTATAAAAAGACTAATTATAAATTTGGGATTTTCAGTTCTGTATTTTCTATAATTTTAACCCTTGGATTTTTACTTCTTGATGGCTTTGAATATGTCGACAACTTTGCTAGAAGCTACACCGAAAACCCAATAGCAATTGCCTTATTATTCTTCGGAATTATTATGATTGGAAGTGATCTCATTTCAACACCATTTTCAATATATAAAACCTTTGTTATTGAAGAAAAATTCGGATTTAATAAAACCACAGTAAAAACCTTTATTATAGATAAAATAAAAGGCCTATTGATGTCAATCATTTTAGGTGGTGGTATTTTGGCACTTATCATTTGGTTCTACCAACAAACACAAGAACTATTTTGGCTATATACTTGGGGAATTATAACAGTGTTTACCATAGTCATGAATCTGTTTTACGCCAAACTGATTGTACCTTTATTTAATAAGCAAACACCTTTAGAAGATGGCAGTTTACGTGAAAAAATTTCTGAATATGCACAATCTGTAGGTTTTAGTTTAAAGAATATTTTTATCATTGATGGCTCAAAACGAAGTACAAAAGCCAATGCCTATTTTTCTGGTTTTGGAAGCGAAAAACGCATCACCTTATACGATACTTTAGTTAATGATTTAGAGGAAGAGGAAATCGTAGCAGTTTTAGCGCACGAAGTTGGACATTATAAACGAAAGCACATTATTTTCAATTTAGTTTCTTCTATATTACTTACAGGAATCATGTTGTTTATTTTGTCTATATTCATATCAAATCCAATGTTATCAAATGCTTTAGGTGTTGAAATTCCTAGTTTTCATGTTGGTTTAATTGCTTTCGGAATGCTGTATTCGCCTATTTCAGAGATTGTCGGATTAGCAATGAATTACATTTCACGCAAATTTGAGTACCAAGCTGATGATTATGCAAAAACAACTTATGCAGCTGAACCTTTAATCTCATCACTTAAAAAATTATCTAAAAATAGTTTGAGTAATTTGACACCTCATCCATCTTATGTTTGGATGCATTATTCTCATCCAACGCTTTTGGAACGGATTAAGAATTTACGCAAAACTGCTCATTGATTATTTAAATTCGATACAGCAATACTAAAATTTTTATTGTTTTTGTAGTATATATTCTACATATTCGTATTCTAAATCAAAAATCATGAAACATCTAGTAAAACCATTTCAGTTAGTTTATCATTAATTCTTTTATTTTTTTCTTGTTCTCAAAATGATAACAATGTTGATTTTCCAAAAGAGGAGTCCTTAAAAAAAAAGACAATCTATTGATTCCTACATTCAAAATCATATTGATTTATCTATTAAATTAGATGATAGCTTAAAAAATATTGAAACTGTAGATGCCGATGGACTTTTAAATTCTGGGAGTATTATTGTTAATTACAACAATATTAATTCAGAACTAATTTCTGCTCATGTTGAAAATCATGAAGAAGTTGCTCTAGTTATAGTTGATGTTCATGAGAATTTAATTCAGCTTTATGAATTTAACTTAGAAAATGATAATTTTAGTAAAAATAAACTATTAAGTAAAATTGAAAATTCTATAAATTTATATTTCGATAATGAAATGTATGAAAGACTGTCATGTGCTGAACTAAGAGAAAGATCTAGATTAAGATGTATTAGAAACTATGGAATATCAGTTGCTGCTGTTTCAATATCTACATTTTGGTCATTTGGTGTAGGAACAGGGATCGCAGCCGTTGTAGCATTAGGTATAATGACTAATTGTATGTTTGAAGCAAATAGTGATTATGAAGAGTGTCAAGGATAATTGATAAAAATCATGAAAAAAAAATATTCTTTAATTTTATTCTTAATATTTTTTATATTTCTAATTCAATATTTTGATAAACAAGACCATTTTTTATGGCTACAAATTGTAATTCTAATTGTAATTTTTATCATGACTATTTTACACTTTATTTTTTATAACTATTCTACTAAACAATTTAATCGTATTTCTGGCTAATTCCAAATTCTAACTAAAAAAGAGTTTTTTTTTTGTTTTTAATTTTTATCAAAAAACAAATTATCATAACGCATTGCACATTACATTTCTTATTACTATTTTAGTTTAATGGCAGAAGTAGATATCGAAAAAGAAAATGCAGAGATTGCAAAAGCTTACAAAGACCTTCTTAAGGTAAGTTACCAAACCCTTTCAAGAACTGATAAAAAATTAATACGTCAGGCGTTTGAGGTAGCTGTCGATGCGCATAAAGACCAACGTCGAAAGTCTGGTGAAGCATATATTTTCCATCCTATTGCTGTCGCTAGAATCGTGGCTAGCGAAATTGGTCTAGATGCAACATGCATTGCTGCTGCATTGCTTCACGATGTTGTAGAAGATAATCCTGATTATACTTTAGCAGATATCGAACGAATGTTTGGTGAAACGATTGCTCGTATTGTTGACGGACTTACAAAAATTTCATCTTTAAATAAGGATAAAGACGTTTCTGCACAAGCAGAAAATTTTCGTAAAATGTTACTTACGCTTAATGATGACGTTCGTGTGATTATTATTAAAATCGCAGACCGACTTCATAATATGCAAACGATGGATTCAATGCGACCTGATAAACAGGAAAAAATCGCTTCAGAAACCTTATATATTTACGCGCCTTTAGCTCACAGAATTGGGCTTTATAATATTAAAACAGAACTTGAAGATTTAGGACTAAAATACACCGAACCTGAGGTGTACAATGACATCTTAGAAAAAATTCAAGAGAGTAAAGAAGAACAAGATAATTATATCAAAGAATTTTCGAAAGTTATTGTCGATTCTTTAGATAGTGAAGGCTTAAACTACGAGATTAAAGGTCGTCCAAAATCTATTTATTCCATCCGACGAAAAATGGTAAAACAAGGTGTAGATTTTGATGAAGTTTACGATAAATTTGCCGTTAGAATTATATATAAATCCGATTTAAACAACGAGAAATTTCTCTCTTGGAAAATCTATTCCATCGTGACAGACCACTTCACGCCTAACCCAACCCGATTACGTGATTGGATTTCGTCACCAAAATCTACAGGTTATGAAGCATTACACATTACTGTAATGGGACCAAAAGGACGTTGGGTAGAAGTGCAAATACGTAGTGAACGCATGAATGAAATAGCCGAAAAAGGCTATGCTGCTCATTACAAATACAAGCAAGGTAATACTGAAGATGCTTTAGACACATGGATTGACAAACTACAAGAAGCCTTAGAAAGTAACGAAACTAATGCTGTAGATTTTGTTGAACAATTTAAACTCAATCTCTACGCAAAGGAGATTTATGTATTTACACCAAATGGTGATTTAAAATCATTACCAAAAGGTGCTACGCCTTTAGACTTTGCCTTTAGTGTGCACACGCAAGTTGGCATGAAAACACGTGGTGCGAAAGTGAATGGTAAATTAGTGCCTTTAAGCCATGAACTCAATAGTGGTGATCAGGTAGAAATTCTAACTTCTGAAAATATAAAACCAAACAGTAACTGGTTAGATTACGCAACAACTGCTAGAGCTCGAAGTAAAATTAAATCATCCTTAAAAGATGAGAAAAAGGAAGTTGCTCAAGACGGAAAAGAGATTTTAAGACGTAAACTAAAGCAGCTTAAAATTAGTTTAGACGAAAAATCCATTAATGAAATGGTGAATTATTTTAAACTAAAAACAAGCCTCGATTTATTTTACAGAATTGGTATTGGTACTATAGACAATAAAATGCTTAAGGAGTATGCTGCTTCAAGAAGCAATATGTTTATGTCTTATCTTAAAAGTAAAATTCGTAAACCAACTGTTGCACCAGATCTTGATAAAGAAGAAATCACAGCCAAATACGATATGCTTGTTTTTGGCAAGGAAGAAGAAAAACTCGATTACAAATTGTCGACGTGTTGTAACCCAATTCCTGGCGATCCTGTATTTGGTTTTTTAACTATTAACGAAGGTATTAAAGTTCATAAAAAAAATTGTCCAAATGCATTAAGTCTGCAATCTAATTATGCATATCGCATCATGATTGCCAAATGGATTGATTCCTCACAACAGGAATTCGCAGCTCAAATCACCTTATCTGGAATAGATAATTTAGGATTGGTAAATAATATCACTAAAGAAATCTCTTCAAACATGCACGTTAACATGAAAAGTATCAGTTTTGATACAGATGGTGGCATATTTTCAGGGAAGATTAATGTGGTAGTTACTAACAATACAATGTTGAAAAAACTTATGGATAACCTTAAAAAAATTAATGGAATAGATAAGGTGACAAGAGTATAATTGTGTAAATTCGCAACACAAATTATGAGTACAAAAACAGAACAGAATAATCAAGACATTGTAAAGAACGTTTTTACAAAATTCCTTGAAGAAAAAGGTCATAGAAAAACACCTGAGCGTTATGCTATTCTTCAAGAGATTTATGATAGTGTAGAACATTTTGATATCGAATCTTTATATATCAAAATGAAAAACAAAAACTATCGTGTAAGTCGAGCTACACTTTATAATACAATTGAAATTCTTCTGGAATGTGGCTTAGTTCGTAAACATCAGTTTGGACAAAATCAAGCACATTATGAAAAATCATACTTCGACAAACAACATGACCACGTCATTTTAACAGATACAGGTGAAGTTATCGAGTTTTGCGATCCTAGAATACAGTCGATAAAAAAAACGATTGAAGAAGTATTTGACATTTCAATTTCTAATCATTCACTCTACTTTTACGGAACAAAAAATAAACCAACTAACTAGATTATACAATGGCAGTAGATTTACTACTAGGACTACAATGGGGAGACGAAGGCAAAGGTAAAATTGTTGATGTACTCACCTCCAAATACAACATTATTGCTCGTTTTCAAGGAGGTCCAAATGCTGGACATACTCTAGAATTTGATGGTATTAAACATGTATTAAGAACAATCCCTTCAGGTATATTTCATAAAGAATCTATCAATGTGATTGGTAATGGAGTCGTTATTGACCCAGTTGTTTTTGTACAAGAGTTAGATGGTTTAGATCAATTCAAATTAGATTACAAATCAAATTTAATCATCTCAAGAAAAGCACACGTAATTCTACCAACACATCGTTTGTTAGATGCCGCTTCTGAAACGGCTAAAGGAAAAGCTAAAATTGGCTCTACTCTTAAAGGAATTGGACCAACTTACATGGATAAAACTGGTCGAAACGGCATTAGAATTGGTGATCTTGAATTAGACAATTGGAAAGAAAAATATAGAGCTTTAGCAAATAAACATGAAGCGATGATTGGGTTCTACAATGTAGATATTCAGTACGATTTAAAAGAAATGGAAGAAGAATTCTTTACTGCTGTAGAACGCTTAAAAGAATTGCAATTTATAGACAGTGAAGAGTATTTAAACCAAGCGTTAAGAAACAACAAACCAATTTTGGCTGAAGGTGCTCAAGGCTCTTTATTAGATATCGACTTTGGAACCTATCCATTTGTAACCTCATCAAACACTACAGCTTCAGGAGCTTGTACAGGTTTAGGTGTTGCTCCAAATAAAATTGGAGAAGTCTTCGGGATTTTTAAAGCATACACAACACGTGTTGGTTCTGGACCATTTCCAACGGAATTATTTGATGAAACTGGTGCCGAAATGGCTCGTATTGGTCATGAATTTGGCGCTGTAACTGGTCGACCACGTCGTTGTGGTTGGTTAGATTTGGTGGCATTAAAATATGCTTGTCAGGTTAATGGCGTCACGCAATTAAGCATGATGAAAGGTGATGTATTATCTGGGTTTAAAACACTTAAAGTATGTACAGCTTACAAATACAAAGGTGAAACTATTTCTCACTTACCTTTTAATATTGAATCAGAAAATGTAACACCTATTTATACTGATTTTAAAGGTTGGACAGAAGACCTAACCAAAATGAGAGAAGTATCTCAATTCCCAAAAGAGCTTAATGAGTATATTGAGTTCCTTGAAAAAGAATTAGAGATTCCTATTACAATTGTTTCCGTTGGACCAGATAGAACACAGACAATCAATAGATAATCTTTAAAAGTATCTATTAAAAATCTGTTAAGGCATACTATTCCGAAGAGATAATGGTTATTTTTGGAGCAAAACATAACACCTTGAATCTAGTTTTCAGATACATCCTTTTACTTGCTTGTTGTTTATCAGCACTGCTTTCCTATTCGCAGCAACCTAAAAAAATCAGAATTGAATATTCTGGTTTTACAGTAAAAGATTCTCTTAAAGGAGAAAATATCACAACGTTTGTTAGAAGTGATCAATCTCAAATTCATATCGTTCATGAAGGTGTAGATATGTGGTGCGACAAAGCCATCTATTATCAGAACGAAGATTTTATTGAAGCTTTTAGTGATGTACTTGTTAAACAAGGTGATACCATTAATATGACCTCTAAATATGTTGAATATAGTGGAATTACAAAAATGGCATTTGCTGCTGGTGATGTCGTACTTACCGAACCACAATCTGTTTTAACGACAGATACATTGTATTTCGATAGAACAAAACAAGAGGCTTATTATAGAACAACAGGAAAAGTAGTAAGAGATTCTTCTGGAACCATTACAAGTCAAGTTGGTCGTTATTACATGAACACTAGTAAATACCGTTTTCTTAAAGACGTTGTATTGGTCAACCCTGAATATACACTTAATACAAATCAGTTAGACTTTTATTCAGAAACTGGACATGCTTATATGTATGGTCCTTCAACTATTGCTGGTGATTCAAGTAAAATTTATTGCGAACGTGGCTTTTATGACACCAATAATGACATAGGACATTTCATTAAAAACTCAAAAATCAATTACAACAACAGAGAAGTTATTGGAGACAGTCTCTATTTTGATAGAAATAAAAGTTTCGCTTCAGCAACCAATAATATTGTAGTTACAGACACCATTAATAATAGCATTATAAAAGGGCATTATGCTGAAGTCTATAGAGCAAAAGATTCTGTATTTATTACCAAACGCGCTTTGGCTATTACAGTTCAAGAAACAGACTCTATATACATTCACGCAGACACTTTAATGATTACTGGAAAACCTGAACATCGTATTACACGAGCATTTTACAATGCCAAAATGTATAAGAGTGATATGAGTGGAAAAGCAGATTCTATTCATGCCGATCACAAATCAGGCTTAACACAACTCATTAATTTAAAACGTTTTTCTTCTTCTGATGCGTATGCGATTGAAAGGAAACCAATCTTATGGAATTTAGGAAACCAAATGACTGGCGATTCTATTCATTTAATCTCTAATGTTGAAAAAGAGGAACTAGATTCTTTAAAGGTTTTCAATAATGCATTCTTAATAAGTAAAGACACAATTGGAGGCGGATTTAATCAAATTAAAGGTCAGAAATTAATTGGTCTATTTGAAAATAATGAATTAAACAATGTTGACATTATCAAGAATGCTGAAATCATTTTTTACTCTAGAAATGATGAAGATTCTTTGATTGGTATCAACAAATCGAAATCAGCTAAAATCAATATGAAATTTGAAGAAGGCTATAAAATCGTCACACTTTTTAATCAAGTTGATGGTGAAATTTATCCTGAATCACAATTTCCGGAAAATGCTCGAAAGTTTAGAGGTTTTGATTGGAGAGAAGAAGAACGACCAAATAGCGTAGAAGATTTATTTAGTGATGACCTCCCTCTAAATCTTCCTATCATTAAAGGCTTAGAAGCTTTTGTTCCTGAAGAAGAATTCTTTGATGAAGCGCTATTTAAACGTATGGATTCTGCAGGTGAAAAAGACAAAGACACCATAAACAAAGCCGAACGTAATCTGCCTAAATCTACTAAAAAAATTAAAGCTAGACGCGACACTACTAAAGAACAAAAACTACCAAAACCTTTAATTAAAAAGGAAAAAAATGGAAACTAATGCTAGATGATTTTTTAAAATATCAAGCACAAACAACACCTCATCCTTTAGCTATGACCATATCTCACGCTGAAGGCTCTTACATCTACGACACCAATAATAAAGCGTATTTAGATTTTGTAGCTGGTGTTTCAGCTTGTAGCTTAGGTCATAAACATCCTAAAGTTGTAAAGGCAATAAAAGATCAGTTAGACAAGTATCTTCATGTTATGGTTTATGGTGAATATGCTCAAGAACCAGCAGTAGATTTAGCCAAATTATTAGCAAAACATTTACCAAAACCTTTAGAAACTACATACCTTACTAACTCTGGTACTGAAGCCATAGAAGGCGCTCTAAAACTTGCAAGACGTGTTACTGGCAGAAGCGAAATTATTGCAGCTCACCATGCCTATCATGGCAATACAATGGGCTCATTAAGTGTGATGGGGTTTGAAGAACGCAAATCTGCTTTTAGACCACTAATTCCAGATGTGAGATTCATTACTTTTAATCAAGAAGCCGACTTATTACGTATCACTACAAAAACAGCTGCTGTTATTTTAGAAACCATTCAAGGTGGCGCAGGTTTTATTGAACCTCAAAATAATTACTTGCAAAAAGTTCGCAAGCAATGTGATAACGTTGGAGCCTTATTAATTCTTGATGAAGTACAACCAGGATTTGGTAGAACAGGAAAATTATTTGGTTTCCAACATTATAATTGCATTCCAGATATTTTAGTCACAGGAAAAGGACTTGGAGGTGGTATGCCAATTGGAGCATTTACAGCTTCAAAAATAATGATGAATTTACTTCAAGACAACCCTAAACTAGGACATATTACAACCTTTGGTGGACACCCAGTTATTGCAGCAGCAGCTTTAGCTACAGTTAAAGAAATCACAGAATCAGATTTGATACTTCAAACTTTTGAAAAGGAGCAATTAATTCGCAAACATTTGGTTCATCCACTCATTTCACAAATTCGAGGTCGAGGATTAATGTTAGCTGCAATTACAACTTCTACAGAGATCACAAATGAAGTTATTTTAAGAGCAAAAGACGACGGATTGATTTTATTTTGGTTGCTTTTTGAATCAAAAGCAATAAGAATCACACCTCCTTTAACCATTTCAAATAGCGATATCATAAAAGGTTGTCTAATAATAACTCAAATCCTAGACGATATTCATTCCAAAAACACAGCACTATAAATCAACATAAAATACTGATTTACAATAACTAAAACCCATTTATCTTAAACACCACTACAACTGTTAATTACTTTGTTGAAAAGATTGACACCAAAAATGATGTTTTTGAACTGATAAGAGTAATTTTAAATAACGAATAATCTAAATTTGCTTATGGAGTTTAGTCAACCTGACGACAACAACAATTTTTCGCTTACACGCTTTGAATCAATGCTTAAAACTAACCATGTTTTATTTTTTGATTCAAACGAATTTGAAAATATAATCCACCACTATCTTGAAAGAGGCAAGATAGCTTTAGCAAAAAAAGCTATTAAATTAGGTTTAGAACAACATCCAACTTCTGTTAATTTAAAACTGTTTTTATCAGAAATCTACATCATAGAAAACAAGTTTTCTGAAGCAGATAACCTTTTAAATGAAATACACATTGTAGAGCCTTCTAACGATGAAATCTACATCCAAAAAGCGAGTGTATTCTCTAAACAAGACCTGCACGAAAAAGCAATTGACACTTTGAAAATTGCCTTAAAACTTAATCAAGATAGTGAAGGCCTTACAGATTTGTTTGCATTAATTGGCATGGAATACCTATTCTTAGACCAATTTGAAAATGCAAGAGAGTATTTCTCAAAATGCCTAGCAATAGACTTAGAAGATTATTCTGCTCTATATAATATTATTTATTGTTACGATTTTCTTGATCAGAATAATGAAGCCATCGAGTTTTTAAATATCTATTTAGATAAGAATCCGTATTGCGAAGTTGCTTGGCACCAATTAGGTCGTCAATACTTTACTGTTAAAGAATACGATAAAGCCTTAGCTGCTTTCGATTTTGCTATTATTTCTGATGATAGATTTGTTGGTGCTTATCTAGAAAAAGGAAAAATTTTAGAAAAGAAAAAACTATACAATGAAGCTATTGAAAACTACAAAATCACTTTAGCCTTAGATGAACCAACATCATTTGCTTTATTAAGAATTGGCCATTGTCACGAAAAACTAGGTCAAGACGACTTAGCTGTACAATACTTTTACAAAACAGTTCATGAAGATCCTTTATTAGACAAAGGATGGATTGCTATCACAAAATTTTACAATAAAAAAAACAATTACCAAAAAGCATTATTTTACATCAATAAAGCCATCAATATCGATGGAGAAAATGTAGTCTATTGGAAATTATATGCACAAATCAACCATCGTCTTAATTTCTTAGAAGAAGCTGAACGCGGCTATAAGAAAACTTTAGATTTAGGTAATTATGAACTTCAAACTTGGTTATCAAGAACAGACATTCTTATTGCCTTAGGCGAATATGAAGCGTCAATTTTAAACTTAATTCAAACTGCTGAATTCTATCCGGAAACTGCCGAAATAGAATACCGATTAGCTGGCTTACACTATACTTTACACGAAAGCAGCAAAGGCCATTACCACCTAAAAAATGCTTTACTTTTAGATCCTGAATTTGATTTTATTCTCGATGAATTGTTTCCAAATGTACTACAGAAACCATCTGTACAACAACTCATTTCTGAGACAAAAAAGTAATCCATATTAAAGTTCCATCTTTTTAGATGCATTTCATTTTTAGTTTTAAAATAGTCATTCCTATTTCATATCTTTACTCCTCTTATTTGAAAAAATGATTAGACAATTTAAAGATTACTTATTTATTCTTCTTAAAGGTATTGCTATGGGAGCTGCAGATGTCGTTCCTGGAGTTTCAGGAGGAACCATTGCTTTCATTTCTGGTATTTATGAAGAACTTATTGAAAGTATAGACAATCTCAGCCTTAACGTTTTTAAAGTTTGGAAAAAAGACGGTTTTAAAACCGCTTGGAAATCTATAAACGGAAGTTTTTTATTAACCTTATTTTCAGGAATTGCAATAAGTATTTTATCATTGGCAAAATTGATAAAATGGCTACTTCATAATGAACCTATTTTGTTATGGGCTTTCTTTTTCGGACTCGTATTAGCAAGTATTCTTTATATAGGAAAGCAAATCCAATCTTGGTCTCCAAAAATTATAATTGCAATTTTCATAACATCTATCCTATCCTATTTCATAACATTAGCCGAACCTTTTGCATCTCCTGACAGTCCAATTTATTTGTTATTTTGTGGCTTCATTGCTATTATCGCTATGATTTTACCTGGTGTTTCCGGAGCTTTTATATTGCTTATTCTTGGTGCTTATGAAACTGCGATTAACACCGTAAATAACCTTATTGAGGGTTTAACTACTGGAAATTGGGACATTTTAAAAGTTGCTTTACTAAACTTTTTTATGCTAGGTATTGGAGCTATTATTGGATTAAAAGTCTTTTCTAAAGTGCTCAATTGGATGTTTAAACATCATAAAAATCTAACTTTAGCTATTCTTACAGGGTTTATGATTGGCTCATTAAACAAGATTTGGCCATGGAAAAATGTATTAAAAACACGTATCAATTCTGAAGGTTTAGAAGTTACAGCTTTAGATGAAAGCATTTTACCAACCTCCTACAATGGAGATCCAAACATCTTGTTTGCCGTAATCTTTATTGTTATCGGATTTGCAACTATTTTAATTCTTGAAGGGTTGGGTAATAAAAAAGCAAAAGTCTAATGCAAGCAACGAGAACCTTTAAAGATCGTCTATTTTTGGTCATTAAAGGACTTGGAATGGGAGCTGCAAATAAAGTTCCAGGTGTTTCTGGTGGTGTTGTTGCTTTTGTTGCTGGTTTTTACGAAGAGTTTATTTATTCATTACAACGCGTCAATAAAAAAGCATTTAAGCTCTTACTCAACGGACGTTTTAAAAGCTTTTATCAATACATCAACGGCCGATTTTTAATGCTATTATTTTCCGGAATGATTATCAGTTACTTTAGTGTATCTAAACTTCTGGATTACTTTTTGAAAAATTACGAACTCTATGTTTGGAGTTTGTTCTTCGGAATGATTATTGGCTCCATTTATTACATCAATAAAGATTTTAACGACTGGAATTACAAAAGTACCACAGCCTTGATTATTGGTATTATTCTAGGTATAAGTATAAGTTTTTTAGATCCTGCAATGGAAAATGACAATTTGATGTTTGTATTTTTCTGTGGAATAATAAGCGTTTCAGGAATGACGCTTCCTGGATTTTCAGGCTCCTTTGTTTTAATTCTACTTGGCAATTACGTATTGTTATTGGTAGATTCTGTAAATGCGCTCTACGATACATTTTCAGAAATCATTACTGGTGATTTTAGTTTTTTAAAAAATGACATTAGATTGCGACTTTTAAAAGTTTTAGGCGTCTTCACCTTAGGCTCTGTAACAGGATTAGTCACCTTTTCTCATGTATTAAGTTATGTACTTAAACATTATAAAAGCATCACTACAGCATCAATAATTGGGTTTATTATTGGCTCATTGGGTGTTGTTTGGCCTTGGAAAAAAACCATTTTTAAATCCTTGAATGATGGGAGTTTTCAATTAGATTCTAGAGGAGAAAAAATAATAGCTAATTATGAACGTTTTTTACCAGAATTAAACACCGAAACCTATATTGCTTTTGGCTACATCATTATAGGAATTTTAGTCGTACTCGCTCTTGAGTGGTATGGTCAACGCACAAAACAAACTTATGCTTAAATTAGGATTATTAGGAAAAGATATATCATATTCATTTTCTAGAGGTTACTTCAAAACAAAATTTGAAACAGAACAATTGCCATTTTTATACGAGAATTTTGACATTGAAGACATTTCAATGTTTCCAAAACTCTTGAAAGACAATCCTGATATTTCTGGCCTTAATGTGACTATTCCTTATAAAGAACAAATCATTCCTTTTTTAGATAAACTAGATAAGAAAGCAAAAAAAATTGGCGCTGTAAATACCATCACTATTAACTCTAAAGGCCTACTTAAAGGTTTTAATACAGATTGTTATGGTTTTAAAAATTCTATAAAACCATTGCTCAAAAAACATCATAAAAAAGCTTTAATCCTTGGTACAGGAGGTGCTTCAAAAGCCATTGCTTACACTCTTAAAAAGCAAAACATAAAATTTAATTATGTCTCAAGAACCAATAAACCAAATGCCAAATTCACTTACGAAACCTTAACGATTGAAGACATTAAAAACCACAAAATCATCATCAATTGTACTCCTGTAGGCACACATCCAAATGTAAATAATTGCCCAGACATTCCTTATGACGGAGTTACTAACATGCATATATTGTACGATTTAGTTTACAATCCTGAAGAAACAAAGTTTTTAAGACTAGGAAAAACTCAAGGCGCTCAAATTTGTAACGGACTTAAAATGCTAGAACTACAGGCTGAAAAGTCGTGGCGTATTTGGGACTCAACTAAATAAACACTCTAAATAGGGCTTCTTTTTTGTAAATCAGTCACCTATTAGTATCTTAGCCTTCTAATATAAAAACATTGAAAAATGTCTGAGAATGATAACCTGCAAGATGCAGATGGAAAGATTGAACAAAATACTACAGAAACACCTCAAACAACTGAGGAATTAAATGTTACTGAAACTTCAATTTCCGAAGAACAAAAAGAGTCTACTGAAACAGCTGAAACTACAACTGAAACCATAGCAGAAACTGCTGAAAAAGTAAATGAAGCGACTGAAGAGACAACACTCGAAACTGAAACTGCTTCCGAGCAGGCAACAGAAGTTACTGAAGCTACGAAAAAAGCAGATGCTCACGTTGAAGAGATTGAAGAAGCTAATGCCGAAGATGCCGAAGACGCAACCAATGCTGAGCGACATGAAGTTGAAAGCAAAGACTATCATGCCATGACAATGGAACAATTAGTTGATGAGCTTGAGACACTTATAAGCGACAAAAAAATACAAACTATAAAATCTCAAGTAGATGAGATTAAATCTGAGTTTCATTCAAAATTTGATGAACTTCTTGATGAAAAGAAAGAAGAATTTTTAAGTGAAGGCGGAAACGAAATCGACTTCTACTTCACGACTCCTGTAAAAAAACGATTTAATACCGCTTACAAATCTTACAGAAATTCACTTAATGCATATTATAAAAATCTAGAATCTAATTTAAAACAAAATTTAGAAAACAGATTAGCTATTATTGAAGAAATTAAAGGACTTATTAATGTTGAAGAGAATATAAACACAACGTATAAACACTTTAAAGATTTACAAGAACAATGGAGAAATGCTGGTCCAATTCCAAGAGATCGTTATAATAATGCATGGAATTCTTATCATCACCATGTAGAAGTTTTTTATGACTTTTTACACTTAAATCGCGATTTACGTGACATGGATTTCAAACATAATCTTGAACAAAAAACCAAGATTATTGAACGTGCTGAAGAACTAGCTGCAGATGATAACATCAACAGATCGTTTAGAGAACTACAAGTCCTTCACAAACTTTGGAAAGAAGAATTAGGTCCTGTTGATAGAGAACATAGAGAAGAAATTTGGGAACGTTTTAGTAATGCTACCAAAACCATTCATGATAAACGTCAGGCTTACTATGCTGATTTAGATAAAGCACACGAAGTTAATTTAGCTAAAAAGGAAGAGATTATTGCTAAAATTGAAGCAATTGCTCAAGATCAACCTAAAAGTCATCAAGCATGGCAAAATAATATAAAAGCTATTGAAGCCTTGCGTCAAGAATTCTTTAATGCAGGCAAAGTACCTATTAAGGTCAACGATGCAACATGGACCAAATTTAAAACTGCTGTTAGAAACTTCAACAGAGGTAAGAATTCATTTTACAAATCGCTTAAAAAAGACCAGTACGATAATCTTCACAAAAAACTAGAGCTTATTAAAATTGCTGAAGAAAATAAAGACAGTGACGACTTTGAAGCTACAACATCGTTAATGAAGAAAATCCAATCTGATTGGAAAAACATTGGTCATGTACCTAGAAAGGATAGTGATAAAGTCTGGAAACAATTCAAAAAAGCTTGTAATCATTATTTTGATAGAATGCATGAATTGAAAAATGCAGCAAGTAAAGAAGAAATGGCTGCTTTCGAAGAAAAATCTGCATTACTAGAAACAGTTAAAAGCATTGAGCTTATTGGAGAACCAGAAAAAGACATTGAAACTATAAAGGCACAAATCGCTGCTTGGAAGGCTATTGGACCTGTTCCATCTAATAAACGTTTTATTGAAGGTAAATTCAATAAAGCCATTGATGGTCTCTTTGGAAAATTAGATATGGATAAGGCTAAGTTAGAAATGGTAAAGTTTGAGAACAAACTAGAAACATTATCTAAGCCTGATGATACGCGTCTTTTAGACAACGAACAAAACTTTATTAAAAAGAAAATTACTGAAATTAAAGGTGAAATTAATCAGTTAGAAAACAACATGCAGTTCTTTTCTAATGTTGACGAATCTAATCCTTTAGTTAGAGATGTAATTAAGAATATCAATAATCATAAAGAACATCTTCAAACTTGGAAAGACAAGCTTAGAAAAGTGAAGAGTATGTACTAAAGTTTTAATTAGGATAAACCTGAACAAAACAACTATCTTTGTGAGAAATATAACAGATGTCCTTTAAAGCGCTTAATCTTAACAAAGCTATTGTAAAAGCAATTGATGAAGCAGGTTACACAGAACCTACTTTAATTCAAGAGCAAACCATTCCTTATGTATTAGACAAAAAGGATATCATTGCTTCAGCGCAAACTGGAACAGGAAAAACTGCTGCGTTTGCGTTACCTATTTTACAATTGCTCTTCGATAAACAAGATGCACCTAAAAAAGGAAAGAAAATAAGAGCTTTAATTGTAAGTCCAACACGAGAACTCGCTGTTCAAATTGGAAAAAACTTTCAGACGTATTCTAAATATACAAATTTAAGAACGACTGTCGTTTTTGGAGGCACAGGTATTGAACCTCAAATTGACATCTTAAAAAAAGGTGTCGATATTGTTGTCGCAACTCCAGGGCGTTTATTGGATTTGCATAAACAGGATATTTTAAATCTTGATTATATTGAGATTTTAGTTTTAGATGAAGCCGATTTAATGTTAGATATGGGCTTCATTGATGACGTTAAAAAAATTGAGCGTTTATGCCCAGAAACAAAGCAAAACCTTCTGTTTTCTGCAACGATGCCTTTTAAAGTAGAACAGTTAGCAAATTCTATTTTAACAACTCCAGAACGCATTGAAGTTACTCCTACATCTTCTGCAGCAAAAAATGTGAGTCAGATTTTGTATTATGTTCCTAAACGCAATAAAGTTGAACTCTGCTTACATTTATTACGAAATACAATTAAAGGCAAACGGATTTTAATTTTTAGGCGCACAAAATTTGGTGTTGACAAATTAGAAACCACTTTAACTAATAATGGTTATGATGTAGAACGTCTTCATGGCGATCGAACACAAAGCGAACGACAAACAGCACTTAATAAATTTAAGCATGCTGAAGTCAATATTTTAATTGCTACTGATGTTGCTGCTCGTGGTATTGACATTAATGAATTAGATGCTGTCATCAATTTCGATTTACCAAGTGTTCCTGAAACTTACGTACATCGTATAGGAAGAACAGGACGAGCTGGTAATTTCGGAAAATCGTACTCATTGTGTTCTGCTGATGAAAAAAGTTATGTAAAGAGTATCCAACAATTGATAAATGTTCAAATACCTGTTGAAGACAATCATCCATATCCTTTAGATCCAAAAGCGAAACCAATTGTTCACAAGAAACAAGGAAGCAGATATAAAAAAGGACGTAAAGGCGAAGGCTCTAAAAAGAAAAAGAAACGTTGGTATTAATTTTAGTTCGGTTTTAATTTCTAATTATTCGAACATAATTTCAATGAGATAGTAATTTGGAATATTAAATATCGTTCCCCATTTTTCAGGCTTGTACTCGCTTCCTGAAACATCACAATACTTTTTCCAACCACTTTCTTTGTCAATATAGGGCAAGAAATATCCCATAATTAAAGTTTTGGTATTCAACTTAATTGGCATTGGATCATTGGTTTTTAAGAAATCATGTAATGCATATTTATCCTCTACTTTTTTAATCTCATACACTCTTGGTGATGAAAAACGATCAAACTTAAAATTCATTTTAATCGTATTGTTGAGCTGTGTTTTCACATGATACTTAATTTCAAAAACTGTATCGTTAATTGCTGAAATGTAATCAAATTTACCACTATCCATTATGGTATCTGTTTTCGCTAAACTTCCATTGGTATATTCTTTTACTAAAAGCCTGTAATTTTTATCTTTTAAATCGTTTCCAATAAATGTGAGTTTAATAGTTTCTACTTCCTGAAACCTCATCAAATCATGCAATTCCTCGTTATCAGAGCCATATTTGGTTTGTAATTTAATGTCACTTTTTTGTGCGTTTAATGTACTGAAGCAAATGAATGCAACAGCTAGTAAAATTAAATGCTTCATAATATTAATCTTTTGAGTTGTTGAATGTGCTACTAAATGTATCGTTGTAATTGTAGATGATGCCATGAATGATATCAAAATTTATAGCTCCAGAAAAATGACCTTCACCTTTAGCTTTGCGTTCCATCATATTGTATTTAACACCTTTACTTGTTGGTTGCATATTGACTTCAAACTTATTACCATACATGCTTTTGGTATTGTTTCCCATCACTTTTAAACTATAATCATGGCCTTCAGGATAAAATAAATGAATTTTAGAATATTCTGAAAACAAATCAAAACGTTTAAAATCAGGATCCCAATTGTAGAAAAAGTATTCACTATTAAAATCGGTAATTGAGACTTTTTCTTTAAGTTCTCCTATTTGAATTTTAGAAAATTCTGAAGCTATATTCACATTCTGCAAACTACCAATCAAGCCTTTAGATATATTATTGAAGCTGTAGGTTCCACCAACTATAGCTTCTGCTCTTAAATTGGCATTTTCAATTTTAAAAAGGTTGTATTCATTTATTAGTTGTTTCGCATAAAAGTAACCACGTTTTAAAACAACAGATAACTCGTTCATACTATCATCACGCATGGTTATTTGTGCGTCTTTACCATTTATTTTGAGTTTTAAATATGGTGGAATCTTAATCACAAATTGACTTCTTAAAATCTTGACATTTCTTTTTCTTATATTTTTTAATTTTCCGTTTTCATCTTGAGTTTTAAAACGATTTCCAAAATATTTAAATGGAGCTTTCAACTTTCCGAAGGTATTGTAACGAATTTCCTTAAGGATTGAATCTCTAGATTTTCTAACAATACTGTCCTTAGTTTTTATTGAATTATCATAATCTAAAATCAATCCGTTTAGTGCATCATACGTATAATTAACATTGGAAATTTGAGTAATACTGTTTGAAACTAATGTGATATGATTTTCAAATTTGGTAGCTTCAACACTAATACTTTGCAACTTTTCTTCAACTTCCTTTTTAGAATAACCATCAAACTCTAATGTGTAATTAAAATGGATTTTACCATCTGTAGAAGCTTCAATTGCTACAGTAGTATTTTCAAGATTAAAAATTGCTGTGGTGTTTTTATCTGTGAAAAATTCTTTAGAATAAACCGTTTCCTTCTGTGCAAAAATGGATCCTGATGTGATGAGCATCAGTATGCAAATTTTAAATACTAATCGTTTCATATTGTTCTGTTTTTTGATTCAATACTTTGATGTGCTCTTGAATATCTTTTAATAATTGAAGCCTCGTTTTAAGATTATCTACCAATGCTTCAATCACTATTATGTTGTTTTGATCTGCTTTAAACTGATTTGAAATTTCCTTGTAATCCTTATCAAGATCTTCTAATTTATCTTCATATCGCTTTACTAATTTATCATCATTAGCAATATTTATAAAGTTTTGCCATTCATCATCAATACTAGCTTGATATTGCTTTTCGATAGCATCTATTTGTATTTCTATTGGTGATTCTTCTACAATTTGAGTATTCACTTTTTGATTAGAATTGTATACAAAAACTGTGAATGCCAAACACAATACTAGTATTGCTGCCACTTTGAATAGATAAGTCTTGTTTAGCTTTGATTCTCGTTTTACTCGAGATGCTTTTAGTTTATCATAAAACTCTTGTCTATGATTGTCTGGCAATTGTTTTCCAGAGCTATCTTCAGTTTTAAATAAATCTCTAATATCTTGCTTCATCGTACTTCGCTTTTAAAAGTTCTTGCAATTTTAGTTTGCCTCGTCGTAAATGTGTTCGTGAGGTTTTAATAGGAATGTCTAAAATTTGTGAAATCTCCTCATGATCATAGCCTTCAACTAAATACAAACTAATAACTACTCTATATTTTGGATTAAGCTTTTCAATAGCATTCATAATAGCTACTTTAGAAATGTTTGAATCAAATTGCCAATCTGAATACTCTATAACCTCAACATTTTCTAGCTCAACATTTGAAAATTCAATTTGCCGTTTCTTTAAAACATCTAAACAGGTATTTATAATAATTCGTTTTAGCCAAGCACCAAACGTATAATCAGGCTTATAGTCATTAATGTTTGTAAATGCTTTTAAAAACCCATCTTGCATAGCATCTTTTGCGTCTTCATCATTTAAATATCTACAAGCCACAGCAAACATAGCATCACAGTACAAATCATAAATTTGCATCATTGCCTTGTCGTTGCTTTTTTGGCATTTTGCAATTAAGATATGATGTGTTTTTGACATTCAATTGTGGTTAGTTTTCAATAGTAATAACGAAAGAAAATACTTAGGGTTTCAAAATTCTTAAAATTATTTTAGTAAAAGTGGTTATCTTTAATCTCAAATCCAACTTCTATGAGTTCTGATTACAACAATCCAGCGTTTAAGAAATTGCTACAACGACTGCAAGAAGAAAGTTGGCAGTTAGAATTAATTATTTCTGGTTTTGCCATTTTTGGACTTATTACAGCAATAGAACCAATTAGTGATGCAGCTAATACTGCACAATCAAAACAACAGTTAGAATGGACAATCATTCTAGGAATTGCTGTTGTATCGTGTGCCATACTGATTTTTAATTTATTACTACATGTTGTTTTACGAGGACTTTGGATTGGCACACTCGGATTACGTTATGTCTCTGGAGATATTGATTATGACTCATTAAATTACAGTGAAAAGTTTACAAAACATCTTAAGAAAAAAGTAGGATCATTTGACAAATACGTTGCCACTTTAGAGAACTACTGCAGTATTATTTTTGCGGTCTCCTTCTTATTAATCTTTTATGTATTAGCATTAACGTTCACCATTCTTTCAATCGTTTTAATTGCGACTCAAATTATTGAGAATGAAAACCTTCCAGAAACAGCCAGAAGTATTATAGGTGCTATCCTAATCATATTTATAATTTTTGGAATGATTCTCACATTTATTGATTTTATAACACAAGGTTGGCTTAAAAAGAAAAAATGGATCTCTAAGATTTATTTTCCGATTTATTGGGTATTTAGTATAATTACTTTATCCTTTTTATACAGACCTCTAGTCTATAACTTTTTAGATAATAAATTTGGAAGACGATTAAGCTTTGTCCTCTTACCTGTTTATTTTGCCATATTGGTTTTAACTTCATTTAAATATAAACCATCAAACTATTTTGATGGTGTCTCTAAGTCTTCAGAAATATCAGCTAGCCGAATTAATTACCTAGATATGTTAGGTGAAAAAGAACATGTAGACAAATTTGCTATCACTTCAAAAGTCATCACAACACCTTATTTAAATATCTTCATGGAGTTAACAGATAATGTAGAAGACAATATATTTAATTTTAAACCAGATTTAAAACCTGAAGATGACAAAAGAGGCTTGAGAAGTAATATGATTATGATAAATGAAACCAATTCGAGCACTCTAAGAAAAAAACAAAACATTTACATTAAAACACTAAATGATGTGTACTCTGTAAGAATTGATAGTACAGATTATGAAAGCGAATTTATATTATCTGAAAACAAACCAAAAGACTTAGGATTTGAAACCTATGTAAATATTAAAGGTTTAGAAGAAGGTAAACATCTTTTAAAAGTGATTAGAAAACGAATAAAAAATAGAGACACTGTTAAACATTCAGTATGCAGAATTCCATTTTGGTATTTTAAAGACTAGCTTATTTAAATCGCTTATCGAGTTGATGTTTTAAAATTGGTATTTGTACGGCAAGCATAATAGCAAAAACCAAAGTGATATAAAGCATTGTCTGAGAGACATTAAAATTTGTAAACGCATCTATTTTTGTAAAATCAACATAACGATTTAGTTTTAAATGTTCTAACCAAGTCGTTTCGGTATTTGAAGAACCAAAGAATACATAGCCTAGCATAAATGCTATACAAAGACCAATAAATAACCAGATCCGTTTTGAAATTAATGGCACATAAGTCGTTGCTCTAGATGTTGCTAAAGCTTTTACTTGAGACATTACGTTTTGTGTAAAATCAAACGATGGGCTTTCAATTACTGATTCCCCTATAACTTTTCGTGATAAGTCGTCTAAATGTTTATCTGCGTTCTCTTTCATAATAATCGATTATTTCAGGTTCCAATTGTGATTTTAAAATAGTTGCCAATTTTTTTCGACTTCTAAATAATTTCACTTTTATAGCGTTTGATGTCATGCCAACAATCTTTGAAATTTCATCTAAAGATAAGTCATCAAAATAATACAAGGTCAATAAAAAACTTTCTTCACTAGGCAAAAAATTGATACATCGTTGTATGGCTTCTTTTTGTTCAACTATTTCTAATGTATCCAAAGTATTATCAATAACAATAACTTGATGCGCTGTAAATTCATTTATTTCAACATCATTTAAATGCTTTTTATTCTTTTTAATCCGATCTAAACAGCTATTGTAAGCCACTCTATAAATCCATGTTGAAAACTTCGAATCACCTTTAAACGTATCTAGCGACTTATACGTTTTTATAAATGTGTCTTGTGCAACCTCTTCTGCTTCTTCTCTATTTTTAAGCATACGCAAAGCTAAAGTAAAGACCAAGTCTTTATAACGATCTACTAATATCGTAAACGAATTAGTGTCGCCTTCAACAATTTGATTGATGAGTATTTGATCGTTGGTGGTCATTTTAAAGGTAAGACGACACAACTAATTATATGGTTACAACATATTAGAAAAAACTTTTTTTTTAAAATTGTGTAACCATAATGAAACATCTGTCGTCATAAGTACAGAACATTTAAAATTAATCAATTAAAAAACAACATTATGGAAGTAATAATTATGGGAATCATTTTCGGCTCTATCTTTGGTGTATTCTACTTGTACTTTTCAACAAGAAACAAAGAACGTTTAGCACTTATTGAAAAAGGTGTGGATGCTTCAATTTTCATGAGAGGCAGACAACACACTGCTCCAATATGGAAAGTACTCATTCTCAATTTCGCTTTATTATTAATGGGAGTTGGATTAGGTATTATCATTGGAGGTATTATTAAAGAAAATTTAAATGTTGATGCAGAAATAGCTATGCCTGGAACAATTTTCTTATTTGCTGGTTTAGGATTATTTTTAGGATTCAATATGACTAAAAATTTAGACAAAGAATAAGTCAACACCAATCAATCAATTTTAAAACTGCTATACAATCAATAGCAGTTTTTTTATGCTTTTTTTCATCTCAATATTATGTATCTTTAGCTTTTAAATTTGAAAACGGAATTCTTAAAATGAAAAAACTAATTGCTCTTATTGTAATCACTTTATGCTTTTCAGCATGTAAAAAAGACAAAGAAATCACTGAAACAAAAGCAGCTGAGGAAACAAATGTTGAGTTTGATGCTGTATTAAAAAGTTATTATGAAGATGGTTTAAAGTTAGATCCTTTAACAGCAACTTCAGCTGGAGATGACAGGTATAATGCTTATTTACCAAATTTTTTATCTGATGAATACATCAAACAATCGAAAACATATTATGAAAGTTATAATGCTAAAGTGAATTCTTTTGATGACGCTGTACTTACAGAAAGTCAACAATTGAGTAAACAAATTTTAATTTGGGATTCTCAAATTGAGCTTGAAAGCTTTAAATACAATGAAGACCTAACACCAATAAATCAATTTTGGTCGCTTCAATTAAACATAGGCCAATTAGCAAGTGGAGCAAGTTCTCAACCGTTTAAAACCGTTAAAGATTATAGCAATTGGTTAAAGCGTCTAGAAGGTTACCTACAATGGATGAGTTCTGCCGAAGAAAAAATGAAAAAAGGAATTGAAACTGGTTATGTATTACCAAAATCTTTAGTCGTAAGAGTACTTCCACAACTAGAAGCATTAACAACTACAAATTTAGACGACCACCTATTTTATAACCCAATTAAAAATATTCCTGATAGTTTTTCTGAAGAAGACAAAGCTAAAATTACTGCTGCTTACGGAGAAATAATAAAGAACGAAATTGCTCCTGCCTATAAAAAATTACATGAATTCATGAGTACAACTTACTTAGAACGTGGACGACCAACTAGTGGTATTTCAGACACGCCGAATGGTAAGGACTATTACAATCATCTAATAAAAAAATATACGACAACAACAATGACAGCTGACGAGATTCATGAGTTAGGCATAAAAGAAGTCGCTCGTATATTATCTGAAATGGAAACGGTTAAAAAACAAGTAGGTTTTGAAGGTGACATTATATCGTTCTTCGATTTTGTACGTACCAATAAAGAGTTAATGCCTTATAAAGATCCAAAAAGTATTATTGATAATTTTAATAAAATTCACAATACTATGAAACCTCAAATTGAAAAACTCTTTGATTTAAAGCCTAAAACAGCTTTTGAGGTACGTCGTACAGAAGCTTTTCGTGAAGCATCTGCTAGTGCAGAATATAATCCAGGTGCAGTAGATGGCTCTCGACCTGGTATTTTTTACACACCAATTCCCGATGCTTCAAAATACAATGTATTTGCTGATGAAGCGTTGTTTTTACACGAAGCCATTCCTGGACATCATTATCAAATTTCATTACAACAAGAAAATAAAGAATTACCAGATTTCAGAAAAACGCTTTGGTACAGCGCTTATGGTGAAGGCTGGGCTTTGTATTGTGAGTCTTTAGGAAAAGAGTTAGGTTTATATACAGATCCTTACCAATATTTCGGAATGCTAAGCATGGAAATGCATCGCGCTATTCGTTTGGTTGTAGATACAGGAATTCACACCAAAGGATGGTCTCGTGAAAAAGCTATTAAATATTCGCTAGAAAACGAAGCTGAAAGTGAAGCCAGTATTACTTCAGAAATTGAACGTTATATGTCAATACCAGGACAAGCATTATCTTATAAAATTGGTCAACTTAAAATATTAGAATTACGTGCTAAAGCGGAAAAGGAATTAGGCGACAAGTTTGATATTGCTCAATTTCACAATCAAGTGTTAGAATCTGGATGTATGCCTTTGGCTTTATTAGAAACTAAAATCGAAAATTGGATTGCGTCAATTAACTAAATATCTCACAGCTTTACTACTAGGTGTTGTTACCAATAACTTTGCTCAAACTAAAGTTATTAGTAGCGAAACAGATTATCCTGTGTCTTATGCTACCATTTCATTTGGTGATGGACAAGGAATTTTCGCAGACGATGAAGGGTATTTCTTTTTTACCAAAAAATTATATCCAGATGTCGATTCGCTTTACATTTCAGCTTTAGGCTTTAAAGAAAAAGCAATAGCAGCTGCCAATATTTCTAAATCCATATTTTTAGATACTGAAACTGATGCTTTAGACGAAGTTGTGATTAGTACTACAAAAAATCGAAAGTTTAAAACCGAAACATTAAAACCGTATTTAGATGACGATTATTACAAGTGTTGGCTACCAACTATTGAAAGTGAAATTGCTGTGTTTTTCCCTAATAATGATGACAAGCTAAAAAAGGTTTCGTCAATTTTATTTCCTATCACGTTAGAATCTCGTGATTGGAAAAAACGCAAACGTAGTAATGCAGACAAAAGACCTTTTTCGACATTGTTTAAAGTGAAGTTCTATAAAAACAATAATGGCAAACCAGGAGAACCACTTACCTATGCTAATATTGTGTTTAGAGCTACAGAAAAAAATGGAGATGAATTTGAGCTTGATGTTTCAGAACATGATTTAATTATTCCAGATAGTGGTTTTTATGTATCACTTCAAGTATTAGGTTATACAGACGCAAAGGGCAAACTCTTACCTAATAAAAAATATAAGGAGATTAAAACTAAAACTGGCTATGTCAAAATACCAACTAATTTTAGACCTCTTCTTCCTTTTACAGATGAAATAGATGATTATCGTACATTTATTAAACGTGTTTTTATAAATGGAAATAGTTGGGTTCAATTCAAAAAAGGAAATGGCATAGAATCTAGTTTACTTCGTTCTGACCTAAACAACTATGGTATTGGGATGACCTTTAAGGTTTATAAAAATGAATAAATCTTAGCAACATGACTAATTTCATGAAAAACATCAAAATAAAATGAAAGCAAAGTTTTTTTCTTTAACAGTACTATTCCTAATTTTCTCATGTAATGAGCAAAAAGAAATCAGTTCTGTAAATCCTGAAAATTGGTCAAAACGAACGGCTAACCTAGAAGCTAAAGATTCGCTTGAATATGGAAAATCTTACCTTTCAATTTACTCTCAAATTTACAGTATGTCTGAACATACAACATACAACTTAACAGCAATGATTAGTTTAAGAAATACAAGCGATTCAGACACCATTTATCTATTGAAAGCTAGATATTATGACACTCACGGAAAATCGATTAGAACCTATTTTGACCAACCTATATATTTGGCTCCTCTTGAAACTGCAGACATAATTATTGATGAAGTTGATACTTCAGGAGGAACTGGTTCAAACTTTATATTTGAATGGAAAATTCCTAAAAACTGTTCAGAGCCTCTATTTGAAGGCGTTATGAATTCAACTATGGGAAAACAAGGCTTATCTTTTACAACACAAGCAAAACGAATAAAATAGTGATTATGTAGATGTTATCACTTACTATTCAATTTCAAAATCAAAATAGGTCTTAGGAAAGGGTTCCCATCGTAAGGTAAAATGCCACCATTCTTTAGCATAATTTCTAAAATTGTACTTCAGCATGACAGCTTGTAATAATTGTCGATTAGCCTTTTGTGTTTCAGTTAAATTTTCGTGGTCTACCCAAGATTCTTTTCCGAAGAAATCGTAAGGACTTCCCATATCTAAAGGTTCATTTGTAATACCATCAATAATTGTAAGATCTAAAGTACTGCCTCTACTATGTCCTGAACGCGTGGCAATGTATTCTTCTCGAAATAAATAGCGTTTCTCAACATCTGGATAAAATTGATGCTTATTAATGGTGTCATTCAAATCTTTTGCCCAACGCATAAAATGATTTACTGCGCGTTGTGGTCTGTAACCATCATAAACTTTTAAACATAAATTTTGCTGTTGTAAATCGTGTTGTACTTTTTTAAGAGCTTGAGCTGTTTCGTTCGTAATGATTAGTTTATTTGATTTATAACCATCAATCGTATCACCAACAAAATTATTAGTGCTAAAATAACGCAACTCTATATTAAGATCAGGAATTACATTTTTTGCAAACACAAAACCTTCCGGAAGCTCTTTTGGTTCTTGATAACTAAAAGCAAACAAAAGCATTAGTAATGATATGATTGTAATTTTGAGTTTCATAGGATAAGAGCTAATTTAGATAAAATTTTAGTGATGGACTTATTTTCTGAAGAAAAAACTGTTTTACAACTGCCAGATGCAGAACTTATTTACATTCCTAACTTCTTAAATCATAAGCAAGCCAATCATTACTTTAAGCACTTAAAATCTAATGTAAAATGGCAACAAGATGATATTACTATTTTCGGAAAAACATACAAACAACCTCGACTCACAGCTCTTTATGCTGAAAATAAAGCGTCGTACTCCTACTCTAATATTATCATGCATCCAGAACCTTTTACTTCAGAACTATTAGAATTAAAACATGCTATTGATAAAGAAGCGCAACAAAAGTTTACAACAGCTTTAATTAACTTATACAGAAATGGACACGATAGCAATGGTTGGCATGCAGATAATGAAAAGGAATTAGGAATAAATCCGATAATTGCATCTTTAAGCTTAGGAGCTGCTAGATCATTTCATTTTAAACACCGAAAATTAAAAGAAGAGCGCCATAAAATAGTTTTAGAACACGGAAGTCTTCTTATTATGAAAAATGCAATGCAGCATCATTGGTTACATCAAATTGCAAAAACAAAAAAAACTATTGGAGAACGAATCAATTTAACGTTTAGAAGTATAGAAACTATATAAAAAGAAAAAACCGAGATCCCTCAATCTCGGTTTTCCTAATTTGCGTTTTATTTATGTGGTAGATTTAGGGTCACTAACTCAACACATAAGCAAATATTAATTAATTAATCCATTGAACTAAAAACTAAATTTTAGTACACTTCAAATATATAATTCTATTTCAATATATGGGTTAAAACACATAATTAATCGATGAAATACACATAATTTTAACATTTACAGACAAAAACATGCATTTCACCGATGAAATGCGCATTGCGAAATTTAATAAAACCATAATTTACTCAAGTAATTATTCAATAAGTTTGGTACAAAAACGTTACCTAAAACAAAATTCCTTTTGTGTATTTTTGATATCTGATATAATACTATTCTAAAAAATGAAACTGAAACCATTTATAAATTGCATAATATTACTCTGTACAGTAGTAAGTTTTAGTCAAGATGTTAATTTCAAGACTCAAGATTTATCTATTAATAAGTATATTGATGGTACACTTTTAACACCAAATGAAGTTGAAGCTCCTGTTCTTGCAATTATAATAGCAGACTCTGGCCCAACAGATAGAAATGGAAATCAAAATTTTCAGAATAATAATGTCTTAAAAAAACTTGCCGAAAGTCTTTCTAATCGAAATATCGCAACATTTAGATATGATAAACGCATTGTAAAGCAAATAAGAAAAGGAAAAGTAGATCCAAATATTTCTTTTGATAACTTTATTGAAGACGCTAATGCTGTTATAGCGTATTTCAACTCTCAATACAACTACTCAAAAATCGTTATTATTGGCCATGGCCAAGGAAGTTTAGTTGGTTTAGTCGCATCAAAAGATAATGCTGCCCAATTTATATCTATAGCTGGTTCTGGCAAATCGATTGACAATGTTATTATAGATCAAATAACACAAATGGATCCTGCTCTTGAAAAAAGCACAAAACTTGCTTTCGAATCGCTTAAACAAGGAAAATTAACTAAAGATTACCCTCAGGCTCTAGGCTCTATTTTTAGTGCAGATGTTCAATCTTTTATGATGAGTTGGATGCAATACAATCCACAGGAACTCATTAAAGAATTAGAAATTCCAATACTTATTATAAATGGTACCAAAGATTTACAAGTACCTATTTCTGAAGCTGAACTATTAAAAAATTCAGCTTCAAAAGCCGAATTAAAAATAATAAACAACATGAATCATGTTCTATTTATTATAGAAGGAAAAGAACTCGAAAACTCAAAATCGTATAATGAATCTTTCAGATCAATATCAAGCGAATTAATTAATACACTTGTTACATTTATAAAGAATTAACAAGACATTACTTGGTATTAAACATTAAAAAAGCATCTCAAGACTGAGATGCTTTTTTACTAACCAACCAAATGTAAATGTTTACTCCATTAGTTGAGGCAATCACTCCTCGTTTAATATCATCATAATCATTTACATATTGTATATAGCAAAGGATGTGCCAAACTCAATTTGCACATAAAAAATAATTGATGTAAATTTGATATCAAAATAATATCATAATGAATTATTTAATTTAAACCAATCACAATGAAAGAAGAAAAAATAATAATTCCAGCAAATGGCTACCTGATGCTTTTTGTGTTTTTAATCCTGTTCTTTGGAAGCATTATCACTATGATTGCCTTACAAAACCCTTTACCACTAATTACTATAGTTATTGCAATCGTTATTGCTCCTGGATTTATAATGGTACAACCTAATGGTTCTAGAGTGTTATTACTTTTCGGAAAGTATGTTGGTACAGTAAAAAAGAATGGTTTTTATTGGGTAAACCCGTTTTATACAAAAAAGAAAATTTCGTTAAGAGCCAGTAATTTTGACAGTGAGCGTTTGAAAGTAAATGACAAACTTGGTAACCCCATAATGATTAGCACCATTTTAGTTTGGCGCGTTCAAAACACTTACAAAGCGGCTTTTGATGTTGATAATTACGAAAACTTTGTTCGTGTACAAACTGATGCTGCTGTAAGAAAATTAGCGAGCATGTATCCTTATGACAATTTTGCTGATGAAGGTGTAGATGAAGACATCACTTTACGTTCTAGTGTAAACGAAGTAAGCACAGCTCTAGAAAAAGAAATTGATGAACGCTTATCTATTGCAGGAATTGAAGTATTAGAAGCACGTATTGGCTACTTAGCATATGCACAGGAAATTGCAAACGCCATGCTTAAGCGTCAACAAGCGACTGCAATCGTTGCTGCAAGACATAAAATTGTTCAAGGTGCTGTAGGTATGGTTGAAATGGCTATAGATGAATTAAGCAAGAAAGAAGTCGTGCATTTAGACGAAGAGCGAAAAGCAGCTATGGTTAGTAATTTAATGGTCGTTTTATGTGGAGATAAAGATGCTTCTCCTGTTCTTAACACAGGTACATTAAGTCATTAATTATGAAAGAATATAAAGTAATTACACCATCACTAGGTTGGAAAAACAAATTTATAAAACTTGAAGACATTTTAAACAAGTATGCGAAAGAAGGTTGGACTTTAAAAACGATTACACCTCATCAACATGGTATCTCATATATTGTTTTTGAACGTAACAAAAACAGATAATCATGAAAACAGGAAGACCAAAAATTAAAGTCCCCTTAGAAGGATTAGACGTTATAATTGATTTACTTTCTGTTGCTGTATTAATCTTAATGATTATATATGCAATCATGTCTTACTCAGAATTACCTGAGACTATACCCTCGCACTTTAACGCAAAAGGAGAAGTAGATGGTTATAGCGAAAAAAGCATGTTTTGGCTGCTTCCAACTATTGGTTTTGTTTTATTTATTGGTTTGTATATAATAAACAAGTATCCACATTTACACAATTATATGGTAAACATTACAGAAAATAATGCTCTTAAAAATTATAGGTTAAGCACTAGAATTGTTCGATTTACAAATCTATTTATCATGCTTATCTTCGGGTTTATCACCTTTACCATTGCACAATCTGCTAAAGGTAATACTAGTAATTTAGACAGCTGGATCCTTCCTTTTATTATCGGAATTAGTATTATATTACCTATTACAATTTTAATCTATCAGAAAAAAATAAACAAATGATTAAACTTAAATTACTAATAGCATTTCTAGTAATAACACATACTGCTTATACTCAGAACTCTTTTACTTCGGAAGATATTTTAGTAATGAACGATAGTATTAAACTACCTGGAACATTAACTTACAATTCAGAATTGAAATCACAACCACTCGTGATATTTGTTCATGGCTCTGGTAACGTTGATCGCAATGGAAATCAAGCCATGATGAATGCCAATGCTAATTATATTAAGATGCTTAATGATAGTTTGGTTTCAAAAAACATTGCATTCTATAGGTTTGACAAACGAACAGCCACACAATCAAACCTTAAGTTTATAATGAAGAATATGAGTTTTGATAATTTTGTACAAGACATCAATTTAACCCTAGCTAAATTTAAAGATGATAAGCGATTCTCTTCCATAACACTTATTGGTCATAGCCAAGGCTCTTTGGTATCAATGTTAGCAAATCATACTCACGTTAAGAACTATATCTCACTTGCTGGCCCAAGTGATTCATTTGACAAGACCTTAGTTAAACAAGTAAAACAACAAAATGGTGATTCAATAGCAACGATTGTAAGTTCTCATTTTAAGGAATTAGCCGAAAAAGGTTCTATAGAAAAAGTAGATCCAAACCTAATGTCACTTTTCAATAAACCAACGCAACCATTTATAGCTTCTTGGATGAAATATAATCCTTCAGAAGAAATTAAGAGCGTAAAACTTCCTATTTTAATTATTAATGGAAATAAAGATCTTCAGGTTTCTGTAAAGGATGCCGAACAACTTCATGTTGCAAATCCTAAATCTGAATTGGTAATTATTGATAAAATGAATCATGTCTTAAAAACCATAGAAAAAGATGAAGATAATATGGCTTCTTATATGTCTCCAGATTTTAATCTCTCTCAAGAATTAGTGAAAGTGATAGAAACATTTATAAAAAAATAAGATGTCAAAAAAGAAAGCATTTGCATTACGTATTAATGAAGACATGCTCAAAGCTATTGAGAAATGGGCTGCTGACGAATTCAGAAGCACCAATGGTCAAATTGAGTGGATGCTAATGCAATACCTTAAAGATAAAAACAGGCAACCAAAACCAAAAAAGGATACTAAAAGCGACTCTTAACAAGTCGTTTTTTTTATGCGCTTTTATTTTGGTATTTTGCAGCCACTAAAGAAATATTAAACTATGGATACGACACCTCTTTTTACAGATGACACAATTGTTTTTGGACTCCTAATGCTCGCATTGGGATTTGTATTTTTAACCGAATCTATAAAAACAGGATTTTGGTCTAAGTTTTATAAAATTGTACCTGGCCTATTTATGGCATATATGATTCCTGCAGTATTAACCACAGTAGGATTGATTTCACCTGAATGGCAAACCGTTTCAGAAACAGGAGAAATAACAGAACATAATTCGAACTTATATTATGTTTCTAGTCGCTATTTATTGCCTGCTGCTTTAGTTTTAATGACCTTGAGCATAGACTTAAAAGCCGTTTTTAATTTAGGTTGGAAAGCACTCGTTATGTTTTTCACAGGAACTATAGGAATTGTCATTGGAGGTCCAATTGCTATATTATTAATCGCAACCGTATCTCCAGAAACTGTAGGTGGTGTTGGTCCAGATGCTGTTTGGAGAGGACTTTCTACATTGGCTGGAAGCTGGATTGGTGGTGGAGCTAACCAAACTGCAATGTTAGAAATTTACGGATACAATCAAGCAAAATATGGAGGAATGGTGTTTGTTGACATCGTTGTGGCAAATATTTGGATGGCCATTATATTAATAGGTATTGGCAAACGTGATCGCATTAACAAATGGTTAAAAGCTGATACAGCCTCAATTGAAGAATTAAAAGAAAAAATGTCTACGTTTTCTGAAAAAGTAAAGCGAAATCCATCACTTACAGATATTATGGTTATTGGAGCTATTGCATTTGGAACGGTTAGTATTGCACATTTCTCTTCTAATTTCTTAGCACCTTATTTTGATGAATTAGTAGCTGGCATAGAATCTGCAACGACAAGAAATATCTTTACATTCTTAGGCTCTAAATTCTTTTGGATGATTAGTGTTGCTACTTTAATTGCCATACTATTATCTAATACAAAAGCGAAAAATTACGAAGGCGCAGGAGCTAGTAAATTTGGTAGTGTATTCATTTATATTCTTGTAGCATCTATTGGAATGAAAATGGACTTAATGTTAATTTTTGACAATCTAGGACTTATCGCTATTGGTGTTGTTTGGATGACCATTCATGCATTCTTGCTCATTGGAGTTGCCAAGCTTATTAAAGCGCCTTATTTCTTTTTAGCTGTAGGAAGCCAAGCTAATGTTGGAGGTGCTGCATCTGCTCCTATAGTAGCTTCAGCTTTTCATCCTTCTTTAGCCACTGTTGGCGTTTTACTTGCTGTATTTGGATATGCCATAGGAACCATTGCTGCAATTGGTTGTACAATTTTGATGGAATTAGCAGCAATAAGCTAGTATTAAAACAATAAAAGATTGATATATTTGCGCTTAAAATTTAAAGATTCATGAAGTATATTTTAGGTATAGTATTACTTAGTTTTTTAATGGTTTCTTGTGCAAAAGAAGAACAACATAATTTCAAACTTAAAGGTTATGTAAAAGGTTTAAAAAAAGGAACTGTTTATTTACAAAAACAACAAGACTCTCTTATTATTACCTTAGATTCTCTTGAAATAAAAGGGAATCCAAATTTTGAATTGCATACAGATTTAGAAGAACCTGAAGTTCTCTACCTAAAACTTGACAAAAATGCTTCTGAAGAAGAAATGGTCGCATTTTTTGCAGATACAGGAGTTACCGAAATAAGATCTACTAGAAAATTATTTAATATTAATTCTAAGATAAAAGGATCAAAACAACAAGACATACTAGAAGAGTATTTATCTACAATGTCTAAATTAAACAACAGAAATTTGGATAAATTACAATCTAATTTTGAGTCGAATAATGGAACAACTTTTAATGAACAACAAAAACGTTTCTTAAAACAAAAGTACACTTACACCATTAATTTTGCTTTGTATAATAATACTAGTGAAGTTGCGCCTTACCTTGCAGTTTATGAAATACCAAACACTTCTATAAAATATTTAGATACCATTTATAATTCACTTACAAGTGAAATTAAAATTTCAAAATATGGTAAATTACTAAAGAAAACCATTGAGCATAGAACTTCTGTTGAAAGCAACTAAATCAAGAGTTTAAATAACATATAAAAAAACTCCAATCGTTTGATTGGAGTTTTTATGTTTTAAGAGCCGATGGAGGGACTCGAACCCACGACCTGCTGATTACAAATCAGCTGCTCTAGCCAGCTGAGCTACATCGGCTTTTCAGCCTGCAAATATAAACTTGTTAATGCTATTTGCAAATAGCTCAATGAAAAAAAGTTTATAATTTATTTACTTTTTCTATCAACGCTCTTCCCTTTTCTTCAAGCTCGTTGTTAATTGCCTTAAAATGAGCTTTTTTGTTCTCAACGCTTCTATCGTTAACTTTAGCAATTAATTCATCAAAAGTTTTAATCGCTTCATCAATGACAGCTTCGCTCTTTTTTGTGTCTTTATCTGTGTTTGAATATTCCCAAACATAAACTGCTTCTATAATATCTCCTAAAACAAAATTGATGTCTTTTTTTAGGTCTCTAACATTTGCCATAATTAAATAAATTTATTTTGCCACAAAATTAAACATAAACTTCTAATAGTTTTGCATTCGTAGACGTTATTTTATAGGTTTCTATTCCTGCTGGAATTAAAATGGTTTCTCCTTGCTTTATAAATTCTGAAGCATGTTCGGTTTCAATCATCGCTTCTCCTTCCACACACATATAAATAAAGAACGAATCTTTAGTATTTAATTTTAAAATTGAATCAGTAACATGTAGAAAACTCGTTGTGAAATAAGGGCAAGCAACCATTTCATTTGAAGTATTTTTCTCTTTTTTATAATCGACTCTAAAATCATCTTTCATTTCAAAGTTGAAAGCATCTATAGCCAAATCATTATGTAATTCACGCTCATTACCTTCATCATCTAAGCGATCCCAATCGTAAACTCTATATGTAATATCACTAGTTTGCTGAATTTCGGCTAACAAAACTCCTGCTCCAATAGCATGCACTCGCCCAACTTCAATAAAATAAGTATCTCCAGCTTTCACTTTATCGAAATTTAGAATTTGAGTGAGTGTTTTAGCTTCTAAATGCTTCAGATATCTTTCTGGCGTCATGTCTTGATTAAAACCAACAATTAAGTTCGCATCTTGATCAGCTTGCATGACATACCACATTTCTGTTTTTCCGAAGGAATTGTGACGTTTTGCCGCCAATTCATCATTTGGATGTAATTGAATGGATAAATCTTCTTTAGCATCAATGAATTTTATTAATAACGGAAATTTATTTCCGAAGGTTTTATAATTCTTAACGCCTAGTAACTCTGCTTTATAGGATTCTAAAATATCCTTGAGTGATTGCCCTTGTAAAGAACCATTGGTTATGATAGATGTATCGCCTTCAACATCACTAATTTCCCAACTCTCACCTACATTTGAAAGCTTAGTATCTTTATTAAGTAAGTTGTTGAGTTTTTCACCTCCCCAAATTTTTTCTTTTAAAATGGGTCTAAATTTGATTGGATATAATTCTTGTTTCATCATACTGGATATGTTACAAAATTACGTGGTGTTTCGTAAAGCGTAATTTTTAAGTCAAAATCTGAATTCAGTTTTGGCTTTATTTTGTTATAAATTACAACGACTATATTTTCGGCAGTAGGATTAAGGTTTTTAAATTCTGGAACTTCAACATTAAGATTCTTATGATCAAAAGCATCTTCTACTTCAGATTTAATAATATCTTTTAAAACTTTCATATCAATCACATAACCAGTTTCTTGATCTATTTCTCCTGTGACACTAACAATCAGTTCGTAGTTATGACCATGAAAATTGGGGTTATTACATTTTCCGAAGATATCATCATTCTTCTCAAAGTTCCAATCTTTACGATATAAACGATGTGCTGCATTAAAATGAGCTTTTCTACTTACAGTGACTCTCATAACTTCGCGATGTTTATATGTTCGTAAAATTTATCGAAAATGATTTTAAACCATTCTGTATATAATTCTGGATGAAGCTCTATATCTACCTTTACAGCTTCTAAAGGCATCCATTTCCAATCTTCAACTTCTTCAGGATTAATAGTGGGTTCATCATTATAATCGCCAACCATGACATGGTCAAATTCATGTTCAGTTAAACCATTATCAAAAGGTGCTTTATAAATAAATGAAATCGTTTCTTTCAACTCAGTAACAAAACCCATTTCTTCTTGCAAACGGCGTTTACCAGCTTCAATATTGCTTTCTCCAACGCGTTGATGACTACAGCATGTATTTGTCCAAAGCAAAGGCGAATGATACTTATGCTTAGCACGCTGTTGTAGCATTAATTCATTTTTATCATTAAAAACAAACACTGAAAATGCACGATGTAAAACGGCTTTTTCATGCGCTTCCATTTTAGGCATTGTACCTATTTGTTCGTCATTTTCGTTGACAAGAATTACGGCTTCTTCTTTCATCTGTCAATTATTGTTTTACTCATTGCATAGCTAACAAAAATAGGAACTAAATTTCTAATAAGTGACTAGAAATAAAAAAGCTGCCTTAAAAAGACAGCTTTTAACTTTTATTTAATAATTTCAGATTACATCTTCACGATAATAAACTCACTACGTCTGTTTAATTGATGTTCCTCTTCGGTACAATCTGATTCATTATTTGACTCACAACCACAATCGTTAACCAATTGAGTTTCGCCATAGCCTTTAGCTGTTAATCTTGAAGCATCAATTCCTTTAGAAATTAGATAATTACGTGTAGATTGTGCTCTCTTTTCTGATAGTTTTTCATTATAATCTGCTTCTCCTCTACAATCTGAATGACTTTTTATATCGACAATCATGTCTGGATATTTATTCATTACAGCTAATACTTTTTGTAATTCAACTTCAGCATCATAACGAATACTTGATTTATCATAATCGAAGTAAATAATTGGAATACCAAGTGTTTGTGCTAAATCAGTTCCTTCACCAATACCTTTTACGTCTTTTTCTAATTTAGGATTTATAACTAAGTTTTGTCTTTTCTTAGGTGTTGTAAAGCGTTCTTCAACGGTTTCATAATCATCTGCTTCAATTCTGATTAAATAGTCTTTCTCACACTCTAATTTTTCAAATTTATAAGCAGCATCAATTCCTACAATTTGTGCACTGAGTACTTTTGAATCTGCATCTAATAAGGACACTTTTGCGCCTACGATAAGTTCATCGGTTTCAACATCTTTTACAATACCTTCAACCACTTGCTCACAATCTGGAATTATAAAACTGTAGATATCGTCATCACCTTTTCCTCCCGCTCTATTAGATGTAAAAAAGCCTTCTTTAGTTGCTACGTTTTCATAGTAACAGAAATCATCCATTGGACTATTAATAGGACGACCAATATTTTCTAAAATTAATTGTTGGTGCAATTCTCTTCGTTTTTCAAACTCTCTAATTACAAAAACATCTAAGCCACCTAAACCAGTAAATCCGTTTGAAGAGAAAAACAAATCTCCTTCAGAATTTATAAATGGAAAGGTTTCATGACCTTCTGTATTTACTGAAGCACCTAAATTAACCGGTTCTCCTAAAGTACCATCAGGATTGATATCGACTTCAAAAATATCAGATTTACCAAGTGTTCCTATCATATCTGAAGCAAAGTACATTTTAGTTCCTTTAAGATTTATAGTTGGATGTGCAACACTATATTCGTCTCCATTGAAATGTATAGATTCAATGTTTGTCCATTCATCATCTTCTAAAGTCGCCTTAAATATTTTTAATCTATTGGTACCATCTTCACTCTTTTTATACTTTTTATTATAATAATTATTTCTCGTGAAATACATCACTTTATCATCTGGAGTAAAAGCAACTGTAGATTCATGAAACTTACTATTTACTTCTCCATTAAATGCTTTAACTTCAGAATACGAACCATCTGCTTGTTTTTCGGCATGAAATAAATCTAAGAATGGTTGTTCATTCCATTTGTATTTTTTTCCTCCTCCTCTAGCTGAAGCGAAAACCAATTGGTTTTTATATTGCGTTGTTCCGAAGTCTGAAACTTCAGTATTAATATCCATGTTTTTAACTTCAAACTCACGACTTGCTTCATCAATCATAGATAAATAATCTACGGTTGAAGCAAAAGCTCTTCCTCTTAAATCACTACGATCAGCTTCGTGGAATTTTTTCATCCATTTATCAGATTCGGTATAGTTTTCAATAGATTTAAGTGCTTGAGCATATCTGAAATAATATTCGGGATCTTCCATGTCATCATTCATAGCCATTAACTCACCATACCATTGTGCAGCTTCTTGCATTTGATTATTGAAGTAGAATGAATTGGCAAGTTTTTGTAGTAAATCGACAGATTTAAAACCATTATTTGCAACTTCTAGCAAAATCTCGCTAGTCTTTACATAGGCTAAATTATCGTACTCTTTTTTAGCTTGTCTTACTTTTCCTTTTTGCGCATAACCTATTGTAACAATAAGGCTAAATGCTAATATAGATAGTATTCTTTTTGTTTTCATAATCATTTTTTTAGAAGAATCTAGGCGATAATATTCTACCTAATTTTTGCATTTCAAAACGTAACATGATTTCATGCGAACCACTATTGTAATTATTTAAATTGGTTGTTGTTGCATCATAAGCATAACCAATATATAAACCATCAGTAACTTGGAATCCAGCGAGACCACTAATAGAGTCATCCATACGCCAAGCTAAACCCAAAGTAAATTTCTTACTGAATAAAAAGTTTGCAGACACATCTGCTATTAAAGGTGCACCTGAAACCGCTTTTATTAAAGCAGCTGGTTTGAATTGTGTGTTTTCACTCAAATCAAATACATAACCAGCGATTAAATAAAAGTTCATTCGCTCTTTAGCAACAGATTCTTGAAAATCGTCATAATGTTTTGTGGTTAAAAAATTAGGTACAGATAAACCTACATACCATTTTCTATTATGTAAGTACACACCTGCTCCAACAGTTGGTGAAAACAAACTTATATTTTCTCCAAATGCAGCATCAGGATTTTGAAAACGTCCTTTGCTCCAATCTGTATCTAATAAATGTGCTCCAGCTTTAACACCAAAGGATAATTTTGTCAAGGATTCATTCAGTTGAATCGAATATGAAAAATTAGCATCTATATAGGTTTCGTTTGCTGGACCTAAGGCGTCATTAACGATAGAAAGTCCTAAACCAACCTTATCATTTCTGAGTGGTGAATGAATTCCTAAAGTTTGCGTTTTAGGAGCGCCATCTATACCAACCCATTGCGTACGATATAAACCTGTAACACTTAAGACTTCTCGTTGTCCAGCATATGCAGGATTAACACTCATGGTGTTATACATATACTGTGTGTATTGAGGGTCTTGCTGTGCAAAACTAGTATTAATCGTTAGCGCACAAAATGCTAACAGTATTAATCCTTTAACTAATGATGATTTTTGTATCATTTTAATATTGTTTTTAATCTTGCCTAATTTTATCTATTAATATATAACCATCCAACTCTTGGTTCGGAACCATCACCTAAGTCGATTACATAATAATATGTACCATCAGGTAATTGATTAGATCCATCTATAACAATTCTTCCGTTAGAATTTCCATTCCAATCGTTTCTATATCCATTTTTCGAATACACGATATTTCCCCAACGGTTATAAACTTCTAATTTATTATTAGCGAAAGTTTCTATACAATCTATTACAAACGTATCATTTACACCATCACCATTTGGAGAGAATTCATTATAGATTGTTAAACATATTGGATCAACTGAAGCAGAAGATTCATTGTTATTTAAGTTTATATCTGTTCCACCAACAAAATCTGAAATTAAGGCAGTGTTTAAATAGTCTCCAAAACCGAGTACTTCAACAGTAATTTGAAGCATCTGTAATTGACCTGGATTTAACTGACCAACAGTCCACTCACCACTTAAATCAGAATAAGTTGTAGGTGCTGTAGCAATTGCACTTACAAAAGCATATCCACTAGGCAATACATCTTCAACAACAACTCCAGTTGCAGTTACAAGACCTTCATTAGTCACTGTGATTGTAAATGTGACATTATCACCTATTAACGGCTCTAAAGTATCAACCTCTTTAAGTACTGTTAAATCAAAATCAGAATCTGTAAAAGTAACTGTTTCATCATCAATAATATTTCCGTCGGTATCAATTCCATCATCACTTATATCAGTTATAACTGTTCCATCAGGACTAGTAGCTTCTGCTATAGCACTATTTGAAACACCTCCAGTATCTACATCACTTTGAGTAATAGTGTAACTTGCAGTATATATTGCAAATTCTCCAACTAATAAATCCCCTTCAACACTTCCCATACTAGACGTAGGACCTTGAAAAGTTGGCTGAGAATCAAGAGTAAGTGAGTTACCTAACAGGTCTGTTAAAATATCACTTACAATCATCACATTATTTAAGACTAAATTCCCAGTGTTTGTAACTGTAATTGTATAGTTAATTACATCACCAACGCCAATAACACCATCTCCATTATCGATTACAGAAGCTGTTTTAACTACTTCAAATAATGGTAAAGGACATTCTGTTACTGTAACTGTTGCTGTGTCTGAAACTGAAGCACATGATCCATTTCCTGTAACTGTATAAGTGTATGTACCTGCTTCAGTAATAGGGAAACTTACAACATTACTCATATCATCACTCCAAACTCCACCACTATCAGGTGTACCACCTAATTCAGCTAAGATTTCTATTTCTGTCAAATCGTCATTAGTACAAATTTCGATGCTACCATCTGTTCCTGCGTTAGGTAAACTATCAACTGTAATAGTTGCGCTTACTCCTGTTAAGTCTGTATCACAATTTGTGTTTGCCACATTACTTACATCTATTGTTGTGTTTGCTGTGATTCCTATAACTGCAATCTCTAAAGTTCCATCTGCT
>Ga0209344_10000590_pt1 | contig 59248 bp, 48 predicted proteins | sample Cruoilmetagenom6_FD_187293 | JGI IMG/M metagenome (GOLD analysis project Ga0209344, IMG submission 187293) | Oil polluted marine microbial communities from Coal Oil Point, Santa Barbara, California, USA - Santa Barbara Oil Seep Sample 6 (SPAdes)... | ecosystem: Environmental > Aquatic > Marine... | reverse complement strand
CAACGCTGAAATGGTTGAACCATTGAGCCACTTATCAAATAAACTGTGCTCTCGACAGCCCAACACGATTAAGTCAATTTTATTGTCGTCAACGTAGTTCACTAACGCGTGCTCAGGCGTACCACGGACAAAACTCAGCAAGTCTTTGTTACACTTTACACTTTTAGCAAAATTATAAACCTGTTCTTTGTGTAGAGCCTCAATTTGTTTTTCGTATTCAATTGCCAACGGTGGGATATGAATAACATGCAATAAAAATGGCACTTTTAGCTCAGCGGGCGAACACCATTGGCGCATAAATTTAACCACTTTTAGTGCTGACCTATTCTCCTTATCCTCTTCATGAAGAGGGTCAATGGCGCCAATCGCTTTACCCTCAGCTAACCATTTTTCTTGATTTAAGATAAATACCGTACTTTTGTTGTTATTCAGGTATTGGTTATCTGCTGAAGTTAGGCCAGACTTTGACTTAATAATAACCCTAGGGTCTAACGCGTGAGCCTTGCTATCAAGGGTCTTAGACCAGTATTTTTCTTGACAGATATAGATCGTGCTCTCAGGGAAATATTTCTTAATTTTTAGTTCTATTTGAGCGATTTTACTTTGATGGTTTGCTTGCAAATTCTCCGAAATATCAGCCAGTTCATCGGAAAAATAACTCCGTTCAAAAAAACGCTGATGATGATGTACATACCAGACAACATCGGCAGACAGTTTATTCTGTAGTAAGGAGATTTTAGAAAAAATAGCGTGAGTGACTTGCAACTCTGACAATACAATGTGCAATGTTGTCATGAAACGTCCTTTTCAATGGTTAAGGATTAATGGCGGTAAAAGCTAAATTAAATGCTAACAACTGATTGTTTTTTTGAGTATACACAGCCTGTGTAAGATAGCATAATCTAATCATAGACAAAGCTGTTGTTAATTGAAAAATAAACAAAATGTGCAATAAAGTGAGATGATAAAATGGCGGATAAAGCCTGGTGGGGAGAGTTTACCTTTAGCCTTGAACAACAACGTTGCTGGCGAATTGGCGAGCGTGCGATCATTTTGAAACGCTTTGAAAACGAATGGAATAGTTGGAATCTAGAAACGGATACCGAAAGTGATGAAGCTATTATGGTTGGCGACCTTGCAGAATGTACAGCCATTGAGGAAGCAAAGTTTGGTCGATATTTACAACAAAACACCTCAGATACAGTCCAGATACTGCCTTTATTGGCTGACCGCTCTGTGGTGGCGCGGCCCGATACGCCGTTAACGTTACTGGCCGGTGAAAAGTCGCGGCTCTATGTTAGTACACCCGTTTGGTTCTCGGCGAAGTTGCTGCCTAAAGGTGAAAGCTTATTAGACTTAGCGTTTTGGCGACCTTCAGACTCTTGGTTTGGTCCATCAACACGCGTAGGGCAGATATGTTACGCCAAGTATACCGCAGCTCGTGTTCAACTTAATAATATCGAGCAGCGTCCGCATCGCGCCATAACGCCCATCACTGTGGTTAACAATCACGATAAGTCTTTAACCATTGAGCGTATTAATGTGCCGGTAACCTTATTACATTTATATGCCGATGAAGCGAATCAACTCTGGACCACAGGTATATCGGTGCATAGAGATCGTCAAAGCGATAATGTTGAGCTGCATTTGGATAAAGGTGCACCGGTTGAAGCATTATCACCAAGCTTAATTAACGGTCCACGTATGGTAACAGAACAAAGTATACTCATTCGCAGCATTAGTAGCTTATTTGCTTAAAAAAGAGAAATATTGTGCAAGAAATTATTGATTTTATCGACTTACTCAAAGCTTCACATTTATTCGCTTTGACCCAAGCGGCCTTATTGTTCATTGTCGGTTTTATTATGGCACGCCTGATCAGCAGCGCTATTGTCAAGTTAGTCAAAGACAAAATGACCGCACATGGTCAGCTCTTCCTAAAAAGAAGCATTTTCTATGGGCTTCTAGTGTTAGTGTCGATTTCAGCATTAGATAACATCGGCATTGATTTAAGTATTTTATTGGGCGCGGCAGGCATTTTTACTGTGGCCTTAGGCTTTGCCTCACAAACTTCAGCATCAAATCTCATTAGTGGCTTGTTTTTGATGATTGAACGGCCATTTTCCATTACTGACGTTATCAAAGTTAATGACGTCACCGGTGAAGTGATCTCGATTGATTTACTGTCGGTTAAATTACGCACCTTTGATAACCTTTTTGTCCGTATTCCGAATGAAAGCATGATAAAAAGTGCAGTGACCACATTAACTAAATACCCGATTCGGCGCGCGGATTTAAAAATAGGTATTGCTTATAAAGAAGACATTGAAAAAGTGCGCGACATCTTATTAGCGATTGCGGCAAAAAATTTGATCTGTTTAGAGGAGCCGGCACCGGTATTTATTTTAACCGGCTTTGGTAGCTCTTCGGTTGATATTCAGTTTTCAGTGTGGTCAAGAAGAGAAAATTTTCTGAGTTTGAAAAATAGCATGTATATGGAAATCAAGAAAACCTTTGATCAGCAGGGCATCGAAATACCCTTTCCTCATCTTAGTTTATATGCGGGTACGGCCACCACAGCTTTCCCACTTTCCTCAGTGGCTGAGAAAAGTGATAAACGTGAAAAATAGAGCAGTCAATAAGCTGCCAGGGCAAACGGGTTTAAACTATACAGATGTAAAGCCAACGGTGATTACCTTCATCTTTATACGGAATACTATAACAACAAAAAAAAGAAGGAATAAGTATCCGACATTCAGAGTTACTTTTAAGGATAAATTTCTTGAAAAATAATCCTAATACAATCAATGATTGTATTAGGATTATCCTCAATATTTAGGACTAAATATTGTTCGTCGTCAACACTTAGCACATGAATACCTTGAAAACAAAAAAAACCAGCGAGCCGTTGGCCTCTGGCAAGGCTTATACTTTAAGGTAACAAGCTGGCCTGTTACCGGGCTTCAAGTTGCTTTTTAACTAGATTGTAAGGCACCGAGTAATAGTGCTTTTCAATCTCAATGTGATAATCGATATTTACCCGAATATTTTTAACATAGCTATATTGGTAGCCGCATTGTGGTAACGGTTTTAATGCCGATCTGTCAAGGCACTGAAACAGCGATGCTCGTGATTCATCATATTGCTTCATCACTTTGTTATTCATCCACTTAAGCAGCCCAGCTATGCGCTGGTTAAGCTGAAGAAGGTTTCTTTGCGAATTCTCGCCATTATCCAGCGTTCAACAATTTGCACGACAACTTCTGCTTTTGATTTTTCCTTGGGTTTGTAAGGCCTTGCAGGAATAACCGTGGTGTCGTAGTGCTCAGATAGCTGATGATAGGTAGGGTTTAAGTCAGGTGCATAACGGCTTTATGAACAGCACTTTTGAGGTTATCGAGGCTCACCATTTAGGGACGCCACCGAGAAACTCAAAGCAGCGAACATGGCTCATGCTCCAATCTTCCAACTTTTGTGATCAGGTTGCTTCAGCATAGGTGTAGTTGCTGGCTCCCATAACCGCCACAAACACTTGAGCATTGCGATATTCACCGGTTTTAGGGTTTACAACCGGAACTGTTGGACCGCAATAATCAACAAACTAAATTGATTGTTGTCATAAAATGAGACGTATTTTTGATAATACGTTTAAATAAATCAGCAGCAGACTCTGATAATAACTGTATTTTTTCATGCACTTAAGTGAATTACCAATAAGCATAAATTCATTAAGTAAAGGCAAGAAATAAAAGTGAATTAGGCAATGTTTATACAAATTATAAGCACTGTAACAATTAAAAAGCCACATCAATTGATGTGGCTTTTAAAAACTTAAACTTTCACTGATGAAAATTAACTTATTAGAAGTTATAAGTTGCTTTCAAGTAGTAATAACCACCGTTGAAATCAAACGGACCACTCTCGTAAAATTTACCACCGACAGCACTGTAAGCTTGGTCATTGAGCTTTTCAGCTTCTTGGTCCAATAAATTATTTACACCAGCAGAGAAAGTTACGGCTTCACTGAAGAAATAACTTACTTCAGCATCAATAGTAACTGCTGCGCTTGCCATTTCAGAGCCCCATTCAGAAGTATCTTCAGCATGGACCGCATAATACTCACCAAAGTAGTTAGCACGAACAAACATACTTACATCTTCCCAACTTTGCGCTACGGTAAAGGTTGCACGTGTATCTGGCATACCAAACTCTAAACGGGCAATTTTACCTTCATCAACAATTTCAGGGTTAAACTTATCAACCGATGTTTCATTGAAGTTATAAGCAAAACTAAATGATGTATTACCATCCATTAAATTCATTGAGTAGTTAGCAACAATATCAACGCCTTGAGTAGTGGTAACAAAATCATTGGTAAAATATGTTACAGCAGAAATTAACTCAGGGTTTTGCACGCCTAACGCTCTAAGTGCGGCATGATCTTTGGCTAATACATTAATTTTACTTGATTGTGCTAAACGATCAGTTACTTCAATGTTGTAGAAGTCAATGGTGAAGAAGAAATCACCATTCTTATAAACACCACCAAGAGCATAACTCGTTGACTTTTCTGGCGTTAATTCTTTACCACCATAAAACTTAGATAATGCATTCGTAGGAGGTGCAAGAAATGTTTGAATTAACTCACCATTAGTCATCGCCGTTTGTGTATTAACTACATTTGCTTGACCAACTGTTGGCGCTCTAAAACCTGTACTATGTGAAGCACGTAATGAGATTTCATCATTAACACTGTATTGAGCCGTTAACTTATAATTAGTAGTATCACCAAATGAAGAGAATTCTTCATAGCGTAAAGCAGCACCAAGTAAGAAATCTTCGGTTAAATAAGCTTCAACATCAACATAAGCGGCAATATTACGACGGGTGTTAGTACTTTGTGACTCGGGACCAAAACCTTTAAAACCATGAGAACCTATATTGAAACCTTGTGCAGCATAAGGGCCTGCTTTCCAGGAAGCTTCTTCACCGGCAACAACTTCAAAACTATCTTCACGCCATTCAACACCTGTTACTACGTTCAAATATTCATCTAAACCAACATCAAAAGCACGAATTAAATCGAGGTTGAAGGTTTTTTCCATTTGAATGTATTTACCAGTATCAAAATCGGTTGGCGTCTCTAACCCTAATGAAGGGTTTAGCGTGTTTTTCAAGACGTATGCTGATTCACTACGACCAACAGAACCGCTTACATCAAAATACCAATCCGCTAAAATACCTGATTTTATATCACCACGCGTACCAATTGTTAATGAGGTATCAGTAATATTACCACCGAAGGCTGGTGTATAACCGCCAGGGAAGATTTGGTTCATTGCAATACAATTAGGATCTGCCGCCATTGCTTGATATGCCGCAGTATCAAGTACATTGGCGACATTTGCTGCTACATTTGAAGAAGCCGTCGGGTTCGCAGCAGTTGCATTTGATGAAGAACAACTTGGCGTACCTGTTGTAGCAAGACCAACATCACCCACTAATAATGTTTCGCCGCCATCAATAGAGTAAACATTGCCACGCGTGTGAGGGTTACGATAATAGAAACCACCGATTACGTCACGCTCTGAATAGTTACCGAACATGTAGAATTCTTTATCATCATCTAAATCTAAGCCAACATTACCAAATAAAGTAATATCGTTTTTAATTTCTGGGTTACCCCAAATTTGAGCAGGATTTTGTATATCAGCGTTTCCTGCAGCAAATAAAGCTGCGGCATCTGGACGTTGAACACTACGGCTAGTGGCATCAGCATTTTTATATTGAAAGCTTAAGTTAACAAAGCCATCTTTTGTAAACGGTAAACCGATGTTACCATCAATAATGGTGGCATCGCCATCCCCTTCATAATATGCACCTTGTCTAACGGACAAAGAGCCGCCATCAGCAGCATCCTTTAAAACAAAGTTCATTACACCAGCAATAGCATCTGAGCCGTATTGCGCCGCAGCGCCATCACGTAGTACTTCAACTTGCTTTAAAGCAACACTTGGAATAACTGATATATCAGGACCTTGAGCACCATCGTTTACACCACCACCTTGGAAGGCAATAACTGAGGCTCTGTGACGACGTTTACCGTTGACTAACACTAAAGTACTGTCAGATGATAAACCACGTAAGCTAACCGGACGAATCAATGATGCAGCATCACTAATAGGTTGTGTACGCACGTTGAATGAAGGGATTGCACCACTTAGTTGATCAAGCATATCACTTGAGGCATTTTTCCCTAACTCTTCGCCACCGATGATATCAACAGGGACGGGTGAATCTGCGATAGAACGAGGTGAAGCACGAGAGCCGACTACGGCAATACGTTCAACTTCTTTATCGGTAGCTGATTGCTCTTCAGCCGCAAAAGTAGGTGTTGCACCTAACGCTATACCAACAGCAAGCGCTAAAGTTCCTTTATGGAATTTAATAGACATGTTTTCCTTCCCTATTTTTTATAATTATTAACTTGTTTTAACTTAACGAACTTTATGGATAAAGTTTTCTAAGAACGAATATTTATAATGCACTTGCATGATCATTACAAGTATATACAGGTAAAAAGTACGCAACTAGACTCATTAAAAAGTGCACTGTGAAATTATTTACCTTAAAATCAATGGTTTAAACTATAGTAAATGCGTATTTATTGTATGCACAGGTATAATAGCTTTTTGTTAGTAGATCTTTATTTTTTAATGTTGTAGCCTGTATATACAGTTTTTTGGGTAGGCGAATTGTATAAGAAGGGGGCACGTTAAACCCTCATTATAATAATTTATAACTTGGCTCGACAAAGAGGTAACTAGCTTGATTAATGATTTTGTGAGTACTATAAATAACATGCTTTGGGGGTCATCCTTGCTTATTTATATGTTGCTAGGAGCAGGAATATGGTTTACCTGGAGTTTACGGGCAATACAACTGCGAAATTTTGGCCATATGTTTACAGTAATGGGAAGTAGTCTTAAAGAAGGTGATAAAGGTATTTCACCCTTTCAGGCGCTATGCACTAGCCTAGCTGCACGCGTCGGAACCGGTAATTTGGCTGGAGTTGCGGTGGCGATTTCACTAGGTGGGCCGGGGGCTATTTTTTGGATGTGGGTGATTGCCATCTTGGGTATGGCGACAGGCTTTGTAGAAAGCACCTTAGCTCAGTTATATAAAGTTAAAGATGCTGATGGAAACTTCCGCGGTGGTCCCGCCTATTATATACAGCAGGGGTTGAACAAACGTTGGCTGGCATTGCTATTTTCTGTTTGTATATTCTTTGGTTACGGTTTTATTTTTAGTGGAGTACAGGCTAACTCTATTAGTGACGCCCTCAATCATGCTTATGGTATTGAGCCATTGAGTAGCGGAGTGGTAGTGGCTTTGTTAGCAGCTATTATCGTGCATGGAGGTATGCGCTCTATTGCTCGCTTTGCTGCTTATGTGGTGCCCTTTATGGGGTTAGCTTATCTGGCTGTGGTAGCTTATGTCATAGTTCTTAATTACGAATTAGTACCAGGGGTATTATACGATATTATCGCCAGCGCTTTTGGTTTTCAGGAGGCCGCTGGAGGCACTATGGGTGCGGCCCTCATGCACGGTGTTAGACGCGGTCTTTACTCTAATGAGGCTGGCGCTGGCAGCGTTCCACAAGCGGCCGCTGCAGCTCAGCCTTACCCGCCTCACCCTGTTTCTCAGGGGTATGTACAAATGCTAGGTGTTTTTATCGACACTTTGGTTCTTTGCACCTGTACTGCAGTGATTATTTTGTTGGCAGGTTATGGCCAAAGCACCGAGATGGAGGGTGTTCGTTTGACTCAAGACGCCTTGTCTAGTCATGTGGGTGCTTGGGGTGTCGATTTTATTGCCATAGCCATTTGTTTTTTCTCTTTTACCTCTGTGGTGGCGAACTACGCTTATGCAGAAAGTAATTTACATATGTTTAAAGCCGACAATAAATTGTGTCGGAACATATTTACCATTAGCTACTTGCTTTCGATAGTATATTGTTCTCAAGCAGTATTGCCTGTTGTCTGGGCAATGGCTGATATGGCGTTAGGTTTTATGACCTTAATAAATGTCACGGCAATTGTGATGTTAACTGGAACGGTAGTGGCGCTGGCTAAACACTATCACCAACAACGTGAAGCAGGTAAGTTACCGACGTTAAACAAGGCAGAATTTGATGCTTACAAAGGTGATATAGAAGAAGGGGTTTGGGTGGGGCAGAATGACTAAACGATTGGGGAAATGTGACTGTTCCCCTGTTTTCATATTGAACACTCGCTTATATGTGTCGATATGTATCTAACGTTAAAGCTGCTCAGTTATATAAATGAAAAAATTTATTTTAATATATTAGCTGGTTCTGCGCTGCTGCGAGCCATTATGATGAAGGGGAAAAAGTATGAAGGATATAAAAAAAAATTACGTCTCAGCGGAGGATGTACAGCGTTTCCACAAGGATGGAGTGGTTGTTATACGAGGTGCGTTTAAAGACTGGATACCTGAATTGTTAAAAGGTGCTCAACGCAATGTTGAGGTGCCAAGCCCACGAGGTATAACTCATGTAAATGCAGAAGGTGGCGGTAAGTTTTTTGAAGACTTTTACAACTGGGATAAAATTCCAGAATATAAACACTTCATTGAAAACTCTCCTATGGCTGAATTAGCAGCCCAGATTATGGATTCAAGCACCGTGCAATTCTTTCACGACCACTATTTAGACAAAGAAGGTGGGACTCCTATAGCAACCCCTTGGCATCAAGATATGCCTTATTACTTTGTTGAAGGAAGTCAGACGATTAGCTTCTGGATTCCCTTGAATCCAGTACCAAAAGAATACTCATTAAAATGCTTAGCGAAATCACACTTATTGCCAAAACTGATTCGTCCGACCAGCTGGTCTACCGATGAAAGTTTTTATGCTGATGATTCAAGTTTCATGGATATGCCTGATATCCCTGAGAATGATGAAAACATAAGAGTGTGGGATATTGAGCCTGGAGATGCTGTCGCATTTAACTTTAAGACGATACATGGCGCTAATGCCAATAAAGAGCAGGTACATAGAAGAACGCTGTCTTTTCGCTTAGTCGGGGATGATGTTCGCTACTATCAGAGGCCTGGTCGAACGTCGCCAGACTTTCCGGATTTAAAGCAACAGACAGGTGAAAAACTTCGGTCTGAATTATTTCCCGTGCTTCGATAAAATTAAATCACGGTTATTATTTGGAGTCGTGAGTAAGCGGAGTTGCGGCTGCGTTGATTTAATACGTCAATTCTACTCACGAGTTTATTCTTGCTTGTTATTACTTTGTCGGTGATTTTCCCTCGAAGTCTTGAGTATGAATGCCGTACCAACTTCAATATCCTTGATGCTTATATATTAAGTAATCGATCAATGATAAGTGAAGGTAAATATTCAAGAGCAAGGCGCTTGATTGAGCAATAGCTGGCTATTGGGATTGAAAGCAACGCAGATATTGGCTATTTAGACCACCTTAGAATGAGTGATTATTTATTTCAATTGGTATTAAGGTATCTGTTCAGAACATTGATGACAGCAAAGCAATGGCGGCTATTATTATGTTATTGGTCGGGTTATTTATCACCATTGGCATAGGTTCATGGCTTTCTGTTGAGCAGTATTATAAACATCAGCCCAAAAATTTTTGAAGGTTGGTTTTACCTATTTTAATCAATTTTTTGACAAATCTAAGCCACAGCTAATCCTGGCTGATATTCTTTGATATAAGATAGCCTTTAATAATTAATTTTTACATAATGTTAAACAAACACAAGATGCTATTGAACTGCACTTCTCACAAAAAATTTAAGGCTTATATTTACTTACGAACTGAAAATATTTCGCTGGATGGTATAAATGACTATATGTAACCACTTCATTCTCCACCCATATCTTTCTTGTCAATAACAATGTAGGTTCCGATTCTGTGAGCTCTAATAACGTTCTTATTTTTTTTGTTGATAACTCTGCAGAGATAATTTGTTCAACTTGCTGAATTGAAGATGTAATTTTAAAGAGATATGTGCTCGTTGTTGTTTCAACAAAATTTGCTGTTAAATAATCAGGCGCAAAACTTGGTAGTACAAACCTGTCCTCTATTTGAACTATTGTTCCACTTTCGAGATGTTTGATTGTTGAGTGCAGTAATCTAGACCCAGGAGCTATAGAAAAGTGCATGGCTTCTGTCGGTGAAGCTCTCACCTCACCCAGCTCAATAACTTCGCAAGTATGAATATGTCCTCTAGAAAGTATTTCTTCAGCAATATTTTTTATTTCTAGCGGGTGCGACGCGGATTTAGGCTCAGATGCAAACGTTCCTACTCCAGATACTCGTTCTATATATCCCTCTGTGACCAACTCCCTAAGCGCTCGATTTACCGTCATTCTTGAAACCGACAACTTATTAACTAAATCATTTTCTGAGGGTAACTTCCTACTTTCACTCCATTGCTCATTTTTTATAAGCTCTAGAACATACGATTTAACCATTTGGTACATGGGAATGCCACTGCTCGTAATATCAACCATCTAAACTCTCATTAACATAAAATAACGGCTGATAATACACGAAAATACAGGCTTATAAAACCACAGAGCCCCGATAACAAAGGTATGGCCACGGCAAGATCATTATAAATTGAACTTTTAGGATATGTTTCGATCAGATCAAAGCATAATAACAACCTTGGTCGTCTATAATGAGTAATACTTTCCAGAAACATTTTGATTCTATCATCGATCCTCGTATCGAACGTTGTAAAAAAAACATAACTTGCTCGATATTCTTTTACTTGCTACTCGTGCTGTGCCCCGGCGCTGAAGGATGGGAAGACATCGAAGATTTTGGTCGCATAAAACTTGATTGGCTTAAGAAATATGGCGATTTCGATGCGGGCATTCCAAAGCGCCATCCTTTGCTCAATTGATTAATCGCGATATTATTAATCGTTTTAGGTAGCTATTTATCGCTGATAAAGTTCGCCGGCTTAGAGTGGTTGTCGCGCAGTGGTTGTTTAATGGTGGTGCTTGGCGTTTGGTCAGGCATAGGTGGCATAATACAAGAGTGGTTATTAATTGCCCAGCTTAAATTTTCTCAGAGAATTGCGCGTGCGAAAAGAAATTTAAGTAAAGCAAAGGCATCAGCCGACGAAGTCACAATTGAACTATCAACAGATAGAAGATGATTTTGCGGAAAAAACCGACATAATATTACAGGCGGTGCGATTACAACTCGGTATCCTTGAAGTATCGTTAATTATTACCGGCACTGGTATTTATTTTAACCGGCTTTGGTAGCTCTTCGGTCGATATTCAGTTTTCAGTGTGGTCAAGAAGAGAAAATTTTCTTGCCATGAAAAATTCAATGTATATGGCGATCAAGAAAACCTTTGATGAGCAGGGCATTGAAATACCTTTTCCGCACGTTAGCTTATATGCCGGCACGGCGACTACAGCATTTCCGCTTTCTTCGGTTGTCAATAAAACTGATATCAGTGCAGGCATGGATAAGTAGATGGGCTACCTTAACAGGCAAGCTTAATTACTCGCACTAATTATCCATTTCTACGGGGGGTAAATTGTCAACGACTTCGTTACTTTATTAGTACAATTCGTTAGTTAAATAAACACCTTGAATTTGGCGGTTTAACTTGGGCATAAAATAGCTCAATATATTAAGAGAACAGATATAACAACCAAATAGCGTATGAGTTATATTTTAATGATATTTTTTCGCAATGGCGCGAGTCGAGCCAGTAACTTGTTTTGCAGCGGGTATTTAATGTCAGATATGTTCATGGCTTCGATAAACAGTTCAACAAAGTGATTAAATTGGTTTGCACTAATTTGCATACCTCGATGAATATCTTGCATGGTATCACCTGTGTACTGGCATGGTCCGTCGGTAATATGGCATAAGAAAATGGTCAGTTTTTTTCGAAAATGCGAGACATTACTTTCGGCAAAATGGTCAAACACCACATCGTCTTGGCCAATAATAGTAATTAAGTTGTCGACAATTTTTTCGAGTACCGGCTGCTGACCTATTGCTAGATATAGGCTTTGCGAAGCTGCGCTCGGACCAATAGTAAATACTGAACAAGAGCTGCATAAAGTTAACAGCAGTAATATGACGGCAGGTTTTACTAATTTCATTATAAGTACCACATAGTCGACAGATACCAGCCAGTTTGTTTATCAATCGTAGCAATTCGCCCTAGGTCAACATAAGCTAAGGTCAGGCTAAAATGCTTATTTGGAAACCAAGCTATGAAAATATCTTGCCAATGATTTTCAGCCAAATTTAAATTGTCAGGTTTTTGCCGATACTCTACGCCCAATGCGAGATGCCGAGTGAGCAAGATAGCTGTTGAAGCTTCCAATTGAATTTTTTGTTTTTCATGAGCGCCGCCAAAACCTAATAAACCGATTTGGTTACTGGTCGTATGCCTTGCAGTGATATTCCATAACCAGTTGTACCCATTGATAAAACCTAAGTGCAGTTTACTGGCGGCAAGGTAAACATCAATTCCCGAATCTTTTTTTGCACCTAATGACATAGCGATATCAGGGGTTTTTAATTGCTTGTTTTGAATACCTAAACTTACTTGCGGCATGTCAGAGTAGACAAAATCACCAAAGAGTTTGATTTTAGCGCCAATAATTGATTGTTTTAAATTGAGACTAAGTGGCTTTACTGCAAAGGTTTGCTGAGCAAATGATAACTCAATGCGATCATAAAAATTCGCTTGTAAGCCGCAGGTATTTAAAGAAAAGTCTTTTACAGTTACGCGGCTACAGGCGGCGCTGATTGAAGCACTTTCTTGTGTCGCATAGCCGGCTATTTGCGCCCAAGGAACAATGCCACCACCACCAGCACCTTCAATTTGAGATACCCCAGCAGTGGCCAAAATTTTACCTTCAGCGAAACAGTTCGCTGAAAAAACAGCAAGCACAAATAAAGTAAACAGGGCAGAGATGTTATTCATAAGTTTTTAACCAGGTGAGCAACTCGGCTGATTTAATCGGACGGGAAATAAAGTAACCTTGTGCGTGATTACATTTCATCGCTTTTAGCCTATCTAAAGATGCTTTGTTCTCTACACCTTCAGCCACGACACTTAAGCCAAGTTGATGGCTTAGCTCTATAGTAGATTGCACTATGTATTGATCTTTTTCTGATTTATCAAGCTCAAGAATAAAAGCTTTATCTATTTTCAACTCATCAATAGGCAATTGTTTTAATTTGCCTAATGATGACTGCCCAATACCGTAATCATCAACAGAGATCTGTATGCCCGTCTGCTTTAATTGAGTCAGCCGACTAACCACAAGATCTTCATTAGTCATAATATCTCGTTCGGTTATCTCTAGTGTGATCAGGCTTGGATCGATATTGTATGTCGACATTTTTTCGAAAATATAGTCGATAAAGTCAACATGAGTAATATCTTGCGCTGAAATATTGATTGCTACCTTAAGTATTACATTATTAGCCCGCCATTCTTGTTGTTGCCTGAGCACGGTATCAATCACCCAGTGGGTTAACTTGATAATTAACCCTGACTGCTCTGCTAAATGAATAAATAGCTCTGGTGATATAAACTGTCCATCGGGCTTGACCCAACGAATTAATGATTCTGCTTTTTCAATTTTACCTGAGTCTAAGCTGAGTTTAGGTTGATAAACCATAAAGAGCTCACCAGTATTAGCGGCTAATACGGCTCTAAGGTCTTCAAGTAAGTTTAACCGTTCTAAGTAGGCTTCATCTTCTCCATTTTGGTATACTCTGATGGTTTTGCTTTCATTTCTTGCCGCGTCTAAGGCAATAGTTGTTCGTCGGACTAACTCTTTAGCATTACGACTTTGCTCAGGGAAAATACAGCCACCGATACGAAAATTTAAATTTAGCCACAGTTTATTGACTTGCATCGGGGTTTTTAAATGCATTAAGAAATTTTCAATAATATCTTGATAACATTCACTATTGGCTAAGTTAATTGCTAAGAAAAATTCATCACCAGAAAAGCGTCCAATCATTAACATTTCTTTTTGATAAATATCTTTAATGCGTTGAGCAACTGACTTAAGTGTTAAGTCACCGATATCAGAGCCTAAACTATCGTTGATACGCTTGAAATTACGTAAGTTAATTGCCATCACTAATAATGACGCACTATTATGCGATGCGAGGTGTTTTGAGAGCATATCAATAAAGGTAGAGCGGTTATAAACATTGGTTAGTGAGTCGTGTTTAGCCTGATAATTAATTTTGCATTCTCGTGCTTGGATTTTTCGTCCCATTTTAATAAAACTTTCATAAACGTGACTAACTTCAGCGCTACCATCTGACATCTTGTCATTGTGCTGATATTTACCTTGGGCAAAGTCATTACTTAATAGTGTTAATTGCTGCAAGGGCTTAGTCAGATTTTTCGCGATAATACCACTGGCAAATGCGGTAATAATGACAATAAAAAATGAGATAAGAAGCGTTATAGAAACGAGTTTATCAAGCGCTACATAACTTGGTGATAAATCAACAGATAACTGGGCAATGTAGTCATTTGCATTAGTAAACGCTACTTTCTTGTTTTCGTAGAGTTTTCTTTTAAATAGCAGCCATGAATTATCCATTTTGTTAAAGTGTTCGCTCTGATTATCACTAACATCTTGTAAAGTAGTGATAATCAGTGCTTCATGATAAAAAAAGCTCACTTCAACTGCCATTAACCTTTTTAGTTCATTAACAAACGATTGATCAATTTGAAAACCAATGACCGAATAGGCTATGGTTCTTGGGGCGTTAACGGGCAGGACAATTAATTGATATAAATGGTCATCGAGAAGAATTAATTGGGTTTTATGTAAATTTAACTTTATAGTGTTTAAGTTTTCAGCTAACGCAGAGTCAAGAGTATGCTTACTGTTATTTGTCGAGACGATTTGACCGTTTAAATCGCTTAACATCATCAAACTGGCATTAATGCGAGAGCCATGATTCTCTAATACACTGGCGATTGTACCCTTGTCACGTGAAGCAACAGCTTGCTTAAAACCAAAATCAGCGGTCAATACTTTTGATGCGGTTAACAGCAATTTTTCTTTTGCTTTTAAATACTCGATTAAAACATTTTCTGCGCCAATAATTCGTTGGCTAATTTGTTGATTATGTGAGCTTATCGTTTTCCATAAAGACACGGCTAGCAGGCTTGTCACCGTCAAAATAACCAGTGCTACAGCTAGTAAAGTAACCTGTCTACGTAAGCTAAGTTTACTGGCCATTGTTTTTAAAGATACTTTGAAAGGTATTTGGAGGCTCGGGGGAATTAAGGTCTACATTAATAATAAATAATGTAGCATTATTGGCGTTTTTTACTAAATTTTCATAACTTATCTGTTTAGGGCTGGTAAGAGCACTTGATAAATTTGAATGCCAGACGCTAACGTGATCGAATTTAATTGAGTTGTCTAACGTTGCCATGCCGTGCTCATTGGTCATTAATACTTGAGTTGAGCTGGCAATGTAAATATAGCCGACCATAGCGTCATGTATGTTACAGCCTAATACAGATACGCCGGCGTTTTCAAATTGCAGTGGCGCTTTAGGTTTTCCTGAATATAACTTTAACTCAAAAGGTTTTACCTGAGAAAATGAGTAAACATGGTGCCTAATGTTGTCACTATTAGGGAAACTGACAAAGTCACCTTGGTGAATCACCAAAACATCAGGTTTAAAACGTTTATTAACTTGATCCATAATCAAGGTGTTTGGAGAGGCGGCTCCAGAAGGTGGTGTACTGGATATTGAAAACTCTAACACTGCATTTTTAATTGGCACACCATGTTGGTCTTGCAGTAAAAATTGTTCGGCTCTTGCTTGGCCAAATAACATCAAGAACGTAATAAGAAAGCCGATTGTATTTAAAAGACAAGTTTTCATAAATTCCAATTTTAATAATTTTTTTGTCATGTTTTCTATAAGTATGCCCATCGAACACTATGTTTGCAAAAGTAACTCGGTGACTTTATACCGTTAACTGCAAAATGCTATTTTAGCGCAGACATGGCAAATAAAGTGTAGTGTTAGCCACGGCTATAGTTATCGCGTTAGTAGCCTTGCAGCATGTTGCTAGCGCAAATGCGGCTATGACCCTTATGATAATAAATCACGCTCAACTGATAACACATCAAGGGGCTTGGAAAAGTAGTAACCTTGTGTTCGCTGAATATTAAGTTGTTTACACAGGGCAAAACTCTCCTGGTCTTCAATGCCTTCTGCGACAATATCTAAGTCCAGTGAGTGCAACATAGCGGTAAGTCCTTCCACTAAGGCCCGTGTTTTTGGCTCATCACAGGCAAGCATTAATGATTTGTCAATTTTAACGCTATCAATCGGAAAATTTTGCAAATGCGAAATCGAAGAAAATCCGCTACCAAAATCATCTAAAGCAATCCGACAGCCAAGTTTATTAAGCGATTTCATAAATTCAACGCTTTGACTATTGTGTTCTAGTAAGGCAGTTTCAGTTAATTCAAATTCAATCTGCCGGGCGGGCACCTGGTATTTTGCTATGATACTTTTAATGAACTCGATTAGGGTATTATCGCTCAATTGTACGGCTGATAAATTAATAGCAATGGATAATGCGGTACCATTTTGTATATTCCACAGTGATATTTGACGTATGGCTTGCGCTATTACCCATCGACCAATATCCAATATAATATGAGAGCATTCGGCAATATCAATAAAACTATCAGGAAAATACAAGGTGTTTTGAAAGTCCCAACGAATTAACGCTTCAAAACCAACAATTTTAGTGGTGATTGAGTGATATATTGGCTGGTAATGAAGGACAAATTCATCGCGAGTCACTGCACCGATTAAATTCGCTTCCACTTGGTATCGTTCTAGAAATTGCTCTTGCATTTTATCGGCAAAATAGCAGATTTGATTTCTGCCAAGCTTCTTCGCTCGGTACATGGCAATATCAGCAAACTTTAGCAACTCATTGGCGTCAACACTGTTATCTGGGTAAATTGCGATGCCAATACTTGCCGACATATTAACTTCAATACCGGTAATATTAAAGACTTTATCTAAGCTAGCTAATATCCGTTTAGTGACCCGAGTGACATTATCAATAGTATGTAAATTACTTAATATAATCGCAAATTCGTCGCCACCTAAACGGGCAAAGACTTCATTACCCCGTAAACAATGACTAACGCTGTCAGCAACTTGTTTTAATAGTTTATCGCCTATACCGTGGCCATGGGTGTCGTTAATATATTTGAAGTTATCTAAGTCGAATAAGATCAGTGCCAGTTTAGCATCGTCACGAGGCTGTTGGGTAATATTCACGCGTAAAGCTTCTTCAAATGCATAGCGATTAGCCAAGCCGGTTAAGGAGTCATGCTCAGCTAACCGTTTTGCTTTTTGATAACTGTTATGTAGTTTTTGCTCTAGTTCAAAGCGTGCTTGAGACTGCAGTATTGCACGCTGTAATCTAGATGAGGTAACTTCAGATTTAAGTAAAAAATCTTGCGCTCCGGCTCTGACACACTCTAGGGCTAACTCAGGCTCTTCTGAGTTACTCAGCATGACAATAGCCACACAACTATCTAAAGATTGACTACGCAATTCTAATAATAATTCAATACCGTCACGTTGTGGCATGCGATAATCTAATAACACCACATCAAACGACTCGGCGCTAAAAGCAGCTAAGCCCTCATCGACGGATTCAGTTTCTACAAAATGCCAAGTAATATTGGTACTATTTAAGATCCGTTTAATATGTTCACGATCAACAGTGTCGTCGTCTACAATTAAGATATTCAATTTCATACTCCTCAACATTACGTCATACAAATACTAAAAAGGCTTCAATCTTCTGGGAAAAGCACTATTTTCCAATAGCCTTTAAGCATTTTTACAATGTCTAAAAATCCATCACCTACTTGTTCTTTTACAAAATATCCGGCGATATTTTTTTCGTAGCTGGCGGTGATATCCTCATCTGACTTTGAGGTTGTTAAGACAAAAACAATGCTTTTGTCTAATTTGGGGTCTTGGCGAATCTCTTGTAAAAACTCTAAACCATTTAAGCGCGGCATTTGTAAATCCAGCAAAATAATATAAGGCGATGGCACAGCACCACTGCGAAGTAATTGCAGGCCTTCAAGACCGTCATGTGCTCTAACGATGGTATTGCCGAGATGTATTTTTCTAAAAGCACGGGTGATAGACATGGCATCAATATCATCATCTTCTATCAGTAATAGGGTTACTTCTTTTTTGGTCGTCATTTGATTATTCGCTTGGTTGTTTAATTATTGTCTAGCCTAAGCTATTTCTTGGCTGACTGGCCATAATATCACAATTGTTGTGCCGTTAAGACCATCGGACTCTATGCTCAAACTGCCGCCATAATGTTCCACGGTTTTCTTTGATAACGATAAGCCCATGCCGCTGCCTTCAACTTTGTCTCTGGGCTGCAAGGTTTGAAACATTTCTACCGCTTTAGCAAATAATTCACTGGGAATACCTGGGCCATCATCTTGGACACTAATTTGATGCATATCATGCGCTTTTTTATAAAGTATCTTGATTTGACCGCTTGCTTTATCGTGATGTTTAATGGCATTGGAGATTAAATTACGTAGCACAATTTCAAGCGGAATTTTGGGCAAACGTAATTCTTGCTTTTCTACGGTTAATGAAAAGCCGCTTGGATGATCTAATAAACTAAAAATCTCATGGGCTGTGGCGGATAATTCGAGCTTTCTTGGGGCATATTCATGGCGGCCAATACGCGCGTAATCGAGTAAATCATCTAATAATTTGTTCATTCTTTCAGAGCGATTGTTTAGTAACCTCAGGTGCTCTTTGGAGCTGTCGGGTAAGATATTTTCACAATCTTCATTGAGCCAACTGACCAGTTTTCGGATGGCATTAAGTGGTGACTTCAAATCATGGGATGCGACATAGGCAAATTGTTCGAGATCTTGATTGGATTTTTTCAGCCGTTGAGTTTTAATTTTTAGCTCACGGGTAACGTCATCGGCATAAGCGAGCGCTTGTTTGTTTGCTCTTGAAAGAAAGATAAAAAGGGCTAGTAACAAAACGTTGATGATGATACCGGCAACTAAGATGAAATAGGGTTGATTTGACGCTGTGGCGGCGCGAAAGGTTAAGTTAGAACTGATGGTAAATTGCCACTCTCGACCATAAACATTAATCATTATTTGTTCTTTAAAGAGCGGATTTGGGTCAATTATACTTTTATCGGCATTATCGAGGTCATTATATAAAGACTGGCCATTATCGCTAATTTTAAGCGTAACAAGGCGTTTATCTATGGCTAAGGTACCGGAAATAAGTTTATACATAATAAATGGCGCATATGCTACGCCTTGTATCGACTTCCGACGGCTACTGATAGAGTCATGTGCCAGTGTTTTTTTATAAAAAGGCGCATAAAAGAGAAAGCCTGGGGTTTTTTTTGCGTCTTGCACTAAAGTAATCGGACCGGTTAATTGGGCTAGGCCAGTATCCCGGGCATTTTTTATTGCGATGTACCTATTTTGCTCAAAAGCTACATCTAGCCCGACAGCTTGTTGATTGGTTGATGCGGGTTCAATAAAGGTAATAGGCCATAATTCCTGCTCTTGATGCTGAGGATGAATGGTAAAACTGGGTCGCTCAATTCGCTGCGCTTGAATAAAGCTATCGCGTTGCTCTAACATAACATTATAAATAACACCTATGCCGTTGATGCCCGGATAAGTTCGATCTATTTGTAAACTATTGCTGTAATTTTGCCACTGTTGGCTAGAAATTTCATTTTCACTTGCGTCTATATGAGCAACGGCGCCCCATAGGGCGTGTTCGTATAGCACCATTCTTTCTTTTACTAGCTCAATAACTTGTAAAGACTCTCGTTCAAAACGCTCGGCAATACCTTTGTTAAGCTGTGCGGTGGCAATGTACCATGCGCTAATGGTTAAAATAACAGACAGTGCTAATACTAGCCAATGAATGCTTTGGAATTGGCTTGAATCAATCAGCTTTTGTCTGTCGATTTCAGTATTGCTTATTGGGTTAGCAAAATTCTTCATTAACTCCATCTCCATTCTTTGCGTTAAATACTCAGGGGAATATCCAAGTTACTCCCGTATTAATGCTATCTTCATTGGCAATACGTTGTCGCATTTTTACTGTACTTAGGGTGCCTTTTTAGCCCCGAGTAGTTATTTTTTAAACTGTCATCGTTACTTTTATAAGCGAGTTGCCATGCGATTAACGCTAAGTAAAATGTGATTAATATCCTTAAGGTAATATAAAAATACCAACAATACTAGCTCATTGATTTTTCAAAGGTAATAATATGTGTGGACTGACTCAGTGGCCCAGCATTTAGCCTAATATAAAACTGTTATAAATCACTGTTAGCTATTATTTTTGTTTTCACGCTAGGTTTAATTAATTTATTTGATTAGTTTAAATAAATTATTACGTTTGCGTGCTTGCTACGAATCACTATAATTGTCGTTATAGATTAATTTTTGAGTAATAAAATGAAAACCCAGCGCACTATCTTCACTAATTTAATCAGTGTTGTATTTATCACTCTAGTACTTTTATTGTCTGCCAGTGTTTTTGCGTCATCAGATGAGGCAAAAACTAAAGTTAAGGGGGTATTTAGTCAGGTTGAGTCTGCGTTAATTTCACTAAAACAGACTAACGCTTTGAACAAGGCCACTATTAGAGCGGTGTTAAGTCAGTATTTGTTGCCAGAAGTGGATACCCGATACTTTACTTACAAAGTGCTTAATAAAAATTTAACTAAGGTCCCTGAAGAACTTAGAGAGTCATTTGTCAACGAGTTGTCACTGCAGCTTATTAATACCTATAGTAATTTATTAAATAAATATAATAATGAAGTGATTAATATTGGCGCAAGTTCGCTCTCTAAAAGTGGCAAAATGGCCATGGTTGATATCACTATTGTTGGCAAAGCCAAGTCCAATAAAGCGGTGATTAAATTATTGCAAAACAATGACTCACAGTGGTTGTTCTTTGATATTGAGGTGGAAGGCATTAGTTTACTGCAAACTAAACAAGGCGAAATAAATGCTAGCTTTAATAGGTTAGGCGTTGAAGGCACTTTGTTGCACTTACAAAATATCAATCAAAAAGCCCTTGCTGATTAAACAATTTTTAAGCGCTATTATGCGTTAATAAGGTCATTATTATTTTTACCCTTGAGACAATTTTTGAATTCTTATGGCAACATAAATCCATTCTTACAATATTATTTATTATCACTTTTTTTGCCACCAAAGCCATCACCATCAAGCTGATAAAGCATAAGGTAAAAAAGAATAAAAGATTAAAAATTAACATGGTCAATAATATATTCACCTTGTTGGTGATAGTGTTAATTTTTAATATTTGGTCGGATGAAATTCAACAATTTGCTTTTTCAATCGCGGCATTTATTGTGGCGATTGTGCTCGCGACTCGAGAATTTATTCAGTGCTTTATCGGCTTTATTTATATTTTAACTAGTCGGCCTTTTCGTATTGGTGACTGGATACAGGTCGGTAAATATTATGGTGAAGTACATTCCAATGATTGGGCAAAATTAACTCTATTAGAAGTTAATAAATACGATTATCAATATACAGGTAAAACCTTGTATGTGCCGAATAGCCAACTGATAACCTCGGTTATTAAAAACCTTAATTTTTTAAAGCGCTATGCTATGCATCACTTCACCATTGTCAGAGATGATAGTGTTAATCCCTTTATTTTTCTGGATACACTTCATGATAAGGCGCAGTTGTATTGCGAAGAATTTAAAGAAGTAGCTATTCGATATAATCAATTAATAGAAAACCGTTTAGATATCACTATTGCTGGTCCAGAGCCACATATTCAAGTGTCAACGTCTGAAATTGGTGATACTCAGGTGGTTTTTTCGGTGTTTTGTCCGACAGAAAAGGCGCTTGAAATTGAGCAGAAGCTGACCGCTGATTTTATGAAATTATGGTTTGAAAATAAAGCCAATAGCAAGCTACAGAACGATGTCGATGCTTAATAACAAAACTAAATGCCAGCTAAAGAGTTGAACCTTCTTAGGTGGCGGGTTTAACTGTTAATTATTTTTAACGAACCATCAAGGTGAATGTCACGTTGTGGGAAAGCGACGACAATATTTTCTTGTTCAAATAATTCATCTAAACGAAATCGCACGTTGCTTTTGGCAACTCTTAAACCGCTTTCAGCTTGTGAGCTGATCCAGAAAGTGACCTGAAACATTAAAGCATTGTCACCAAAGTCATCAAAGGTAACTAATGGTTTAGGGTGCTCTAGCGTTTCGGCCTGCTCAGTGGTTGCTTGCATAATCAAGTCAGCTACTTTTTTCGCTGGTGAGCCGTAAGCGACGCCAACGGTAACCGAACACCTAACAAACGGATCCACTAAGGTCCAGTTAACCACGGTATTTTCCAAGAGCTTACTGTTCGGTATGAGTAGATGCACGCCATCTATTCGTTTGATACGGGTCGAGCGGGTGTTAATTTCTTCAACCAGGCCTTTGGTGTCTTCGACTTCTAAAAAGTCGCCAATACGAATAGGGCGCTCCCACATTAAAATCCAACCGCTAATAAAATTATTAATAATATTTTGTGCGCCAAAACCAAAACCAATGGCTATGGCACCAGACAAAAAGGCAAAAGCAGCAATCGGTACATTCATAAAGTCTAAGATGCTGACGATAATAATAGTTATCGACAAAACGTAAACAATTCTTTGAATTAAATGGATAACATTGGGGTCGGATTTTTTCTTTGTTAAGCGTTTACTAATAAATTTAGTTAACCACTTAGTTAATAATAAACCGATAAAAATTAACACGGGAATAAACAGGATATCGCCTAAAGTGATAGGTTGCTCTGATACCGTAACAACCTTATAAGCGAGAAACTCAGTTAATCTTTCGAGTGCTAGATTAAAGTCTAATTCCATATTAAAGCCTTGTAAATTTAGGGACTGTTGAACTTGATTTCAGCCGTTATAAGCAACTGAGAGAGCAACAGACCCTTAGCATTATGAATTAATAAATACTTTTGATGGGTCGACGAGGAACCTTTCACCAATAGCCTCGCGGCCAAATAGCATCAGGTAGCTCATATCAGAACGATCCGTTAAGGTTATTTCAATGGTCCAAAGCTCATCACCTAATTTCACCGGTGTTGCGATCACATAGCGTTGTTCAGAGGTGCCGTTTGACGATTTAACCCGTCTAATGTCATGAATTAGCGCCTGACAAGAGACGATATGATCGACATTATGGACATCTGGGTGTAGATCAAACGTCACCATGCGCTTACCGTTTTTCTTTATCTTGGCAATATTATCAACATGCAGTGAAGAGGTTTTAGCGCCGGTATCAACACGTACCTGGAGATCTGTTATTGCTAACTCAGGTAGCGCAATAGATTCCAAACGACCTATAATTGCTTTTTCTTTTGTTGTCATATGACCTTACCTTTATACGTTATTATCTGGTAGTAGGGTGTCTTGAGCATTTTCTATTTGCTCGACAATATCTTTATCATCTTCCTCAAAGTAGGCAATATGAAACATAGCTTCACCTTCTTGTACTAAAGGAATGTTTTGTTGACCAATGAGTATTCCGGATCTGATCGCCGTAACAACATTAATAATGTCACCATACGGACTACCAATATCGGCTAAGATATCACCTTTTTTGATCCTATCGCCTAAACGAACGCGATGATTAACAATACCACTAGCATTTGCGCGCAGCCACTGGCTACTATTAGCAACAAAGGGGGGTATCACTTTTTTACGTGTTGACGATTTACGCAATAGACCTAAGTGTTTTAAGACGTTGGTAATGCCTCTGATGCCGGCAAGAATTGAAAAATCATCAAAGCGTAAGGCTTCACCGGCCTCATAAAGCAAGACTTTAGTGTTATGTTTTACCGCGGCTTCTCTGAGTGAACCATCAATGATGTTCGAGTTAAGCACCACAGGTACGCCAAAAACTAAGGCCAGTTCTTTGGTCTCATCATCGGATAAATCGGCACGAATTTGTGGGAAATTCGAACGATGAATCGCGCCAGTATGCAGGTCAATACCATAGTCACAATGCTTAACAATTTCATTAAGAAAAATATGTGCTACGCGCCCAGCCAGCGAGCCTTTCGCTGAGCCAGGAAAACAACGGTTAAGATCTCTTCTATCGGGCATGTAACGGCTTTGGTTAACGACACCGTAAACATTGACCATAGGCACAGCAATTAAAGTACCTCTGATCAGTTTAAAGTTCTTTTGGCTAATTAAGCGCCTAATAATTTCAATACCATTAAGCTCATCACCATGCACAGCAGCACTAATAAATATTGTCGGCCCTGGTTTTTTTGCACGAATGATATGCACAGGTAGCGAAACATCCGCATCGGTATAGAGCTTTGCCACGGGCAATTCTATTTTGCGTTGTTCACCGGGTAATATGTCAAACTCGCCTATACGTAATACATTCATAAATTTAGCCTTTATTAACCTATACCGCGTGTTTTAGTGTTATGAGGTTTAGCATTTTTCTCTAAAAACTCAAAAATCATACCGGCAACATTTTTACCTGTAGCTTTTTCAATGCCTTCTAAGCCAGGTGAAGAGTTAACTTCCATTACCATAGGGCCATTTTGTGAACGCAACAAATCGACACCACACATATTTAAACCCATAGCTTTAGCGGCTTTAACGGCAGTGTCACGCTCTTCTTTTGACAATTTAACCACTTCAGCAGAGCCACCGCGATGTAAATTAGAGCGAAATTCACCTTCCGCGCCTTGACGTTTCATAGCAGCAACCACTTTGCCGCCAATCACTAAACAACGAATGTCAGCACCGCCAGCTTCTTTCACAAATTCTTGTACTAGAATGTTGGCTTTTAAACCCATGAATGCTTCAATAATAGCTTCTGCCGCTTTTGCCGTATCAGCTAGTACCACACCAATACCTTGTGTACCTTCTAATAATTTAATTACCACTGGCGCGCCGCCAACGTTTTTAATTAAATCTTTAGCGTTATCGGGTTTGTTAGCAAAGCCGGTACGCGGTAAGCCAATACCTTTGCGCGATAATAATTGTAATGAACGTAATTTGTCGCGTGAGCGGCTGATAGCAACAGATTCATTAATATTAAATGTGCCCATCATTTCAAATTGTCTGGCGACCGCTGTGCCATAAAAGGTAACAGAAGCACCAATGCGCGGAATAATGGCATCATACATCGGCAGCTCTTGACCATGATACCGCACGGTTGAACGGCTGCTGGTGATATCCATGTAACAATGAAGTGTGTCGATAACATCTACCTCATGCCCCATAGCTTCGCCAGCTTCTTTTAAGCGCTTGGTTGAGTAAAGATTTTTATTTCTTGATAAAATTGCAACTTTCATAAGGTAAACCTAATTTTTCACTTCGATAAATAAAGTGAGGTAAATGTGTAAGTAGAGTGTATAGTTAAGACTAAAAATTATAAAACGCAATATTTTGGCTGGTTTAATCAAAATATTTGATTAGAGATGGTTTTATGAAACTTGAACTATTAACGACATTTTTAGAAGTGAGTCGAACGTTACATTTTAGGATTGCTTCTGAAAATCTTTTTATTACCCAATCTGCGGTCAGTGCGCGCATAAAGTTATTAGAAGATGACCTGGGTGTTTTGCTGTTTGATCGTAGCCATAAGCACTTAAAATTAACCAGGGAAGGGCATAGATTGATCAAGCATGCCAATGAGCTGCTTTTTATGTGGCAAAAAACTAAACATGATGTCGGCATAGTTGAACATGATGCCCAGCAACTTGCTATTGGTTCCATGAACTCTATCTGGGATATTGTTTTACAAGGTTGGTTGCAAAAAATTCACCGCAACCTAGACAGCATCAGTTTATTTACCAGCACCTATTCACCTATGGAGCTAAGAAAGAATGTCATTAACCGCACGGTTGATATTGCTTTCTTATTTGAACCGCCGTTTGTCGAAGACTTAGTGACAGAAAAAGTCGCCACCGTGCCATTACATTTAGTGACCACTGATGCTGATCATATTGAAGAATTGAATTTAAATAATTACGTCATGGTAGATTATGGTGAGTCGGTAAATACTCTACATATGCGTGAATTTCATGAGGCGCCACCGGCTAAACATTTTATGACTCAACCTCGCATAGCGTTAAATTATCTCTTGCAAGCCGGAGGAAGTGCGCACTTGCCTAGACAAATGACTTTTGAGCATGTTGAGGCTAAGCATTTATTTGTCGTGGAAAATGCGCCAGTTTATCATCGAGAAATATTCGCGGTTTATTTAGCTAAAAGCCAAAAGACTGAGATAATTAAGCAAGCTATCGGTTTATTTCCAAATTTACCGGTCTAGAAAACAGCTGTAGTTTTTTCATAAGTATATTGGACATTAAGTTAGGACAGTTGAACGGCCTAACTTATGTTACTCGATGCTTTAGATGGCAAAGCTAGGCATTTCTAGCAATTGCTCGCAGTGTTTTACTGGATATTTATAGCCATTGATACCATCGCCATTCAATGAGCAATGGTATCAATGGCAATGGTTTAGTCTCCAGTCTAAGGTATCTTACCTGTTAAGTTATTAAGATAATCAGTGCATCACTGAGCACTTACTCGTTTTGATGATAACTCCTACTATGCCATGCTTGTTAAAATATAAATTGATATCAGGCTGATTTTAGAGATGAGCATTAGCAAAGTGGCAGGGTGATTTTGACAAAATTTTGAGCAGATGATGAATACCATTATTACCAAATAGTAAAAGTTATTTTCATTTTGAGGGTATTATCATCTTTGCGGCAATATATTAAACTAGCTTCAATTGTTACCAGTTCGTTTACGCGCAACTACTATTAATAATCTATCAAATTAAAAGTGAGAATAAATATGACAGATAAATTTATCAAATCAAAAGCGGCCATTGCTTGGGGACCTAAGCAACCATTATCAATTGAAGAAATCGATGTGATGTTACCGCGTAAAGGCGAAGTGTTAGTGAAAGTTATCGCTTCAGGCGTTTGTCATACCGATGCATTTACCTTATCGGGTGATGATCCTGAAGGTATTTTTCCGGTGATTTTAGGCCATGAAGGTGGCGGCATTGTTGAACAAATTGGTGAAGGTGTCACTAGCGTTAAAGTTGGCGATCACGTGATCCCGCTTTACACCCCCGAATGTGGTGAGTGTAAATTCTGTTTATCGGGCAAAACTAACTTGTGTCAAAAAATTCGTGAAACACAAGGCAAAGGTTTAATGCCTGACGGTACCACACGCTTTTACAAAGACGGTCAGCCAATTTTCCATTACATGGGCTGTTCAACGTTTTCTGAGTACACGGTATTACCAGAGATTTCGTTAGCGAAAGTTAACAAAGAGGCGCCATTAGAAGAAGTGTGTTTACTCGGTTGTGGTGTTACTACCGGTATGGGCGCAGTAATGAATACCGCGAAAGTTGAAGAAGGCGCGACGGTAGCTATCTTTGGTTTAGGTGGTATTGGTTTATCAGCGGTTATCGGCGCAACGATGGCGAAAGCTAGCCGTATTATTGCTATTGATATCAACGAAAGTAAGTTTGAATTAGCGAGAAAGTTAGGCGCAACGGATTGTATCAACCCGAAAGATTACGATAAGCCCATTCAAGACGTCATTGTTGAACTTACCGATGGCGGTGTTGATTACTCATTTGAGTGTGTTGGTAACGTTAACTTAATGCGCTCGGCGTTAGAGTGTTGTCATAAAGGTTGGGGCGAGTCAGTGGTCATTGGCGTGGCCGGTGCGGGTCAAGAAATTTCAACCCGTCCGTTCCAATTAGTCACTGGTCGTGTATGGCGTGGCTCTGCTTTTGGTGGTGTTAAAGGTCGCACTGAATTACCTGATTATGTAGAGCGCTACTTAGCGGGTGAATTCAAATTAAGTGACTTTATTACTCATACCATGGCACTTGAAGACATTAATGAGTCGTTTGAGTTAATGCACAAAGGCGAGAGTATCAGAACTGTTATTCATTTTGATAAATAATCGCAAGCCATTTTAATCGTATTGAATAACCCCTTTTCTAGCTTGGCTTCAAGAGGGGTGTTTTTTGAGGAGTTACCATGACAACTGAGCAATTAATTGAAAGTGTAAGTGTAAATAAAATTTTTGGTGGCTGGCACAAGCAGTATAGTCATCAATCTAAAACGTTAAATTGTAATATGCGATTTGCTATCTATTTACCGCCACAAGCTTCAAGCGGTGAAAAAGTGCCGGTGTTGTATTGGCTTTCAGGCTTGACCTGTACCGATGAAAACTTTATGCAAAAAGCAGGCGCAATGCGTGTTGCTGCCGAGTTAGGCATAGCGATTGTCGCACCAGATACTAGCCCTCGTGGTGAAGATGTTGCTGATGATGAAGGTTATGATTTAGGCAAAGGCGCTGGTTTTTATGTTAATGCCACACAAGCGCCTTGGGATAAGCATTATCAAATGTACGATTACGTGGTTAATGAATTGCCAGCGTTGATTGAAGCTACATTCCCAGTGTCAAATAAACGCGCGATTAGCGGACACTCAATGGGCGGACATGGTGCACTAACTATCGCTATGCTAAACCCTGAACGATATAGTTCTATGTCAGCGTTTAGCCCAATTTGTAATCCAATGACAGCACCTTGGGGCAAAAAAGCCTTTACTACTTATTTAGGTAAAGACAAAGCCAGCTGGAAAAAGCATGATGCCAGTGAATTAATGCGACAAGCGAAACAATTTGTACCGGTTAAAGTTGACCAAGGTGGTGCTGATGATTTTCTCGCTGAGCAATTAAAGCCTGAAGCCTTAGAAGCAGCAGCAAAAGTCAGTGGTTACCCGTTAGAATTGGCTATCCATGAAGGTTATGACCATAGCTATTATTTTATCTCTTCATTTATTGAACAGCATTTACGCTTTCACGCGCAACATTTAGCTAAGTAAGTATTGTTGCCGCCGAGTCATTCGGCGGCGACTTTTATTTAGCTTTTAGCTGACTCTTTAATTGATAGATTAACCTTTGAAGGAGCTAAAAAGTGCAGGAAAGGTCGAGTTTATGGCGAGTGTTTAGTGTGTTCACTGTTCTATCTGCAACACTCGTCGCCACTTTCATGTTTTTTATCGTCGGCGATGAAAACTTATATAACCTTTATAGAAGCTCTGTTTGGTCAACTTACCAATAAAGTTCCTGACACTAACACTAGGGATACCTGATTTTTCTACGGGGAGCACCCGATTAACCTTTATTGGAAAATAGGTATTGTTATGAGTGAATGATCGCCTTACCCTGATTTATTTTTCCTAGGCACAACAAGCTCACAAACTGAATAAAACTGGTATTACTTTCTGGTGTTATAGTGTTTGAACTTGCTAGCCAAGTTGAATTATTAGTTAGTGATGAAATTTTAGTCACGCGCCAAGCTTTAGTGCAATTTTAAAAAGACATTCCTGATGCGACAATGAATGCATTAGCGCCAGCATTTGAAACTGTAGCGTCGCAACTAGGTGTATTTATAACACCTATACCTGATTTACATTACGCACAACCGCCAAAGCTTAGTTTGGCAGCTTTACTTCTATTTAACTCACTTATTTGGCATGTTCAAATATAGGGTGTGATACACAATCGGGTGAAATTTTCTTTGCTGAAGACCAAGCTCGCACAGCAGAAGGTTCAGGATCTACTGTCCAGTGCCTAACTATTCCAGCAATAACCAAGCAGCTACAAGACAACAGTGTAAGTGGTCTTGAAGTTGTGTAACAGGTAAACAAGCTGATATCGAAAGTGCATTAGTGACTAAATTACCATGCGCACAAGCCGCCTTAGCTACTTATTAATTTAGTTATTTTACCCTTTTATTATTAGGGGGTTCATGGTGACTTACTTTGATAAAATAGTTTCAAATCCACCTAATATCATACGCTTACCATCAAATGGCATGGTTGTTTTACTCCAGTCCATACGAGTATCTTTCATAACGTTTCCCATACCTTTATCTCTTGCTTTTCGGTTTGGCCAAGTTATCCAAGATAAAACTACTGTTTCATCAGCTTGGCATTTAACCGCTATCGGAAATGAAGTAGTTTCGCCATCGGGTATATCATCGCCCCAATTTTCTACTACCGATAAAGCACCGTGATCTTTAAATATTACTGCCATTTTTTCAGCGAGTTTAAGGTAACTGCTTTTATTTGCTGTTGGTACAGCGATAACAAAACCGTCTACATAAGTCATATCTTAGCCCCTTTTTTTACTGACTATATATTAGATTAGCAGTTGTTAGAATTTCAGCTAAGGTTGCTGGGGGAAATAGCTAAGACAAAGTTTTAGCTAGCTTGATATTATCAAAAAAATGCCGTATTTATGTGGTAGTAAAAGCTGAACATCTACGCTAGAGAAAAACATTTAGCAATCAAACTATTGAGCCACTATTGAAATGAACCCTAATAATAAAAATAACTACCCGCGTGATATGAAAGGCTACGGACAGCATGTGCCAAAGGCAAACTGGCCTAATAAGGCCAAGCTTGCTGTCCAATTTGTCATTAATTACGAGGAAGGTGCGGAAAATTGCATTTTGCATGGTGACAAGGCCTCGGAAACGTTTTTATCTGAAATTATTGGCGCGCTACCGTTTGAAAATGAGCGTCATATGAATATGGAATCGTTTTATGAATATGGCAGCAGAGCTGGATTTTGGCGCTTACATAACTTATTTACTGAGCGTAAAGTGCCGGTGACTGTTTTTGGTGTTGCTATGGCGATGCAGAGAAACCCTGAAGCAGTAGAGGCAATGTTAAAGGCAGACTGGGAAATTGCCAGCCATGGTTATCGCTGGATAGATTACCAAAAAGTGCCAATTGAAACTGAGCGTGAACACTTAAAAAAAGCCATTGAAATTCATCACACTATGACTGGTGAAAAGCCAAAAGGTTGGTATTTAGGCCGTATGAGCATGAACACCCGTCAACTGGTGATGGCAGAAGGCTCTTTTTTATACGATGCCGATAGTTATGCTGATGACTTGCCTTACTTTGTTGAAGGGATTAATAAACCGCATTTAATTGTGCCGTATACGCTAGATGCAAACGATATGCGCTTTGCTAGTGCGCAAGGTTTTAATTCAGGTGAGCAATTTTATAATTATTTAAAAGACAGTTTTGACATCTTATACGCTGAAGGGGCAGACGCGCCTAAAATGATGTCGATAGGCTTGCATTGTCGCATCATTGGTCGACCCGGGCGATTTGCTAGCTTAGTGAAATTTCTTAATTATATTGAGCAGTTTGATGATGTCTGGCTTTGTCGCAGACAAGATATTGCCGAGCATTGGATAAAGCATCACAGCGCATAAAAAGTATTAATGCTATTGTCACGTTAATAGGCTGAATTAAGCAAATTTAATCTCGGCCTAAGTAAAAGAAAAAGACTTAACTTGCAATGGGCATTAGATTAACAGTTATAAAGTGCAGTATGGCAACTGACATTTTCTTCAAGTGGTGAAGTCGAGTTGGTTAGCTATAAGCTAAAGGAAATATCATGACAACTAAGCATACCTACTATGCACCGGCAGGCGGCTTACCGCCACAAACACAATTAATATCAGATAGAGCTATTTTTACCGAGTCTTATGCAATTATTCCGAAACGGGTGTTAACGGACATTGTAATTAGTTATTTACCGTTTTGGGAAAACATGCGGATGTGGGTAATTGCCCGACCGCTCAGTGGCTTTTCGGAAACATTTTCTCAATATATCGTTGAAGTTGGCGCAGGCGGCGGCTCAGAAAAGCCAGAGCTAGACGAAAGTGCAGAAGCCGTTCTTTTCGTTGTAGAAGGCGAGATGGAAGTAACCATTGAAGGCACAAAACATACGCTGGAAGCAGGCGGTTATGCGTATTTACCGCCTAAATGTCAATGGACGTTAAAAAATAACAGTAACAGCAAGGTTAAGTTTCATTGGATCCGTAAAGCTTATCAATATGTCGAAGGTATTGATGCGCCAGAGCCATTTGTTACCAGTGATAATGTGGTTGAAGCGATAGCGATGCCAAATACTGAAGGTGTATGGAAAACCACACGCTTTACCGAGCAGTCAGATATGCGTCACGATATGCATGTGAATATTGTTACTTTTGAGCCCGGCGGTGTTATTCCATTTGATGAAACTCATGTTATGGAACATGGCTTATATGTTTTAGAAGGCAAAGCAGTTTATCACTTAAACGGCGAGTGGGTTGAAGTAGAAGCGGGTGACTTCATGTGGTTAAGAGCCTTTTGTCCGCAATCATGTTACGCCGGCGGTCCAGGCCCGTTTAGATATTTACTGTATAAAGACGTTAATCGTCACATGCCATTTATTCGTCCTAAGAACTAATAGACCTTTAACTGCTAAAATCAAAAAATATAAGCGCTGATATGGTCATTGCACAATGGCCATATCAGCGCTTTTTTATTTGTTCTCATCTTAGCTTCGTCATTGGTTTTATCACACTATTTTGACTATTTTTGTTTATGAAGACATTTTTTATTGGCAATTATGCATGAAACCCATAAATTGACACTTGTGTCAGGTTTTTAATCTGATATATTTGTTTACTCGTTCAATAAACATGCAATGAATTAATAAACACAAAGCGGAAGCCATTATGAACCTAAGCGCTGTACGTTTCTTATTAAACAACGACGTTGTGACAATAGAAAACATGGATCCTAACTTAACGGTCTTGCAATATTTACGTGAAGAGCGATTTAACAGTGGCACTAAAGAAGGGTGTGCTTCAGGTGACTGTGGCGCTTGTACTGTCGTGCTTGCTGAGCTTAACAATGATAATGAAACGCTTAATTATAAATCGATAAACGCTTGTATTAGTTTTGTTGGCAGCTTACATGGAAAACAACTTATTACCGTTGAGCATTTAAAGCAGGGCGCTAAGTTGCATCATGTTCAACAAGCTATGGTTGATAATCATGGCTCACAATGTGGCTTTTGTACGCCGGGCTTTGTGATGTCTTCATTTGCGCTGCATAAGAAAAATAGTACGCCAAACCGAGCCGAAGTATTAGAAGCCCTTGCGGGTAATTTATGTCGATGTACCGGTTATCGCTCAATTATTGATGCTGCTATGGTTTCAAGTGAAGATGCTGAGGATGACTCATTCGCCCAGTACTACCAGCAAAGCGTAAAACAGTTACAAGACTTTAAAACCTTGCCTGCAGCGCAGATTTTCAATGCCGTACATCAATATATTGCGCCAAAAAACACCGCAGAATTAGCCGAGAAATTACTCAAAAACCCGCAAGCGACGTTAGTAGCTGGCGGTACTGACTTAGCTTTGTCGGTGACACAAAACTTAGCCACTATTGCAGACCTTGTTTATTTGGGTGATGTTGCTGAATTACATACTTTAGAAAACAACGCCGACGAGTTTATTATCGGCTCCGCTGTTCCTTACACTGCCTTTACACCAATGTTGCACGATGAATATCATGAGCTGGGTGAAATGATCGAGCGTATCGGCTCAAGACAAATTCGCAATAACGGTACTTTAGGCGGCAATATTGGTAATGCCTCACCGATTGGCGATATGCCACCAGCGCTGATTGCATTGGGCGCTGAAATAACTTTGCAACGAGCTGATGTTGAAAGAAAAATAGCACTTGAAGACTACTTTGTTGGTTATAAGCAAACCGTGTTAAAAGCTGGGGAATTTATAAAAAACATTTACATTCCTAAAGCAAAAGCAGGCCAAATACTCAAGCTTTATAAAATTTCAAAGCGCATTGACGATGATATTTCTGCCGTACTGGCTGCATTTTTCCTTGAGATTAACCATAACCTAGTCACCAATGTTCGTATTGCTTTTGGCGGCATGGCGGCAATACCGATGCGTGCTAAGCAATGTGAGGCTGCGTTGTTAAATAAAGCCTTTAATTGCGAAAATATTAGCGCAGCACAGCAAGCATTAACACTAGATTTCCAACCCATGTCAGACGTCCGTGCAAGTGACAAATACCGCATGAAAGTGGCGCAGAATTTACTGCAAAAATGTTACTTAGAATTGCAAAATAAAACCATTGAAACGCGAGTCGTTAATTATGCGTAGCCTTATTGATAGCAAACACTTAAACGAACAGCTTAATAACCAAGACATTAGTACTGAAGCTGCATCGGTAGGTTTAGGTGGCGTTGGGCGCTCGAAAAAACATGAAAGTGCCGATAAGCACGTTAGCGGTGAAGCACTTTATATTGATGATAGACCTAGCCTAAGAGGCCAACTACATGCCGCAGTTGGTCAAAGTACTATTGCTCATGGCATTATTAAAAGCTTAGATTTATCCGCAGTAAAAGCCGCAGCAGGTGTGGTGGCTGTGATCACGGTTGATGACGTGCCTGGCCAGACCGATATTGGCCCAGTCTTTCCAGGAGATCCCGTATTGGCCATAGGGAAAGTTGAGTACGTTGGCCAACCGATATTTGCTGTTGCCGCAACCAGTTATGATTTAGCAAGACGAGCAGTAAAGCTCGCTAAAATAGAATATCAAGAGCTGGACGCGGTATTGACGGTAAAAGATGCCTTAGCAAAACAACACTTCGTGCGTCCGCCATTTACCATGAAACGTGGCGATTCTGCAGCCGCTATTGCACAAGCTGAGCATCAGTTATCCGGTGAGATAACGGTTGGTGGTCAAGAGCACTTTTATCTTGAAGGCCAAGTTTCCACGGCAGAGCCTACTGAAGATGGTGGTATGACGATTTTTTCTTCGTCTCAACATCCGAGTGAAGTGCAAAAATTAGTCGCTGAAGTGCTAAATATTCCCCTGAATAAAGTCATTGTCGATACGCGCAGAATGGGCGGTGGTTTTGGCGGTAAAGAAACTCAAGCCGCGCCTTGGGCATGTATCGCCGCTTTATTATCAAATGAAACCAAGCAACCAGTAAAGTTCAAGCTTAGCCGCACAGATGATATGTCTATGACCGGAAAACGTCATCCCTTTGAAAATAATTATCAGGTCGGTTTTGATAGTAACGGCCAAATTAAAGGTATTAATATCGAGGTTAATGGTAACTGTGGTTATTCGCCAGACTTATCAGACGCGATTGTTGACCGCGCCATGTTTCACTCAGATAACGCCTACTTTTTAGATCAAGCGACAGTAACGGGCAATCGCTGCAAACTTAATACCGTATCTCATACTGCTTACCGCGGTTTTGGTGGCCCTCAAGGTATGATGACTATTGAAATGGTGATGGACGATATCGCCCGCTATTTGGGTAAAGACCCGTTAGAGATTAGAAAAATTAACTTATATGGTAAAGATGAACGTAACGTCACTCATTATCATCAAACGGTTGAGCATAATAAAATGGCGGAATTAATTTCGACATTAGAAACAAGTTCAGACTATCAAGCGCGCCGTAAATGTATTAGCGCCTTTAATAACGAAAACACCATATTAAAAAAAGGCATTGCTTTAACACCGGTTAAATTTGGTATTTCATTTACTGTGCAACACCTTAACCAAGCAGGCGCATTAGTGCATGTTTATACTGATGGTACTATTCATTTGAACCACGGCGGTACTGAAATGGGCCAAGGTTTATATACTAAAGTGGCGCAAATTGTTGCTGAAGAATTTCAAGTGGATGTAGATACTGTCGGAGTTTCTGCTACGCGCACTGATAAAGTGCCAAATACCTCGCCAACAGCAGCGTCATCAGGCACTGATTTAAACGGCAAGGCGGCACAAGCGGCAGCGCAAACTATTAAAGCAAGGCTAATTAAATTTGCCTGTGAAAAATATAATGTTAAAGAAGACGCAATCAACTTTAGTCATAATGAAGTCATAGTCGGTTCAGATACATTCTCCTTTGCAGAATTTGTTCAGCAAGCCTATATGGGGCGTGTGTCATTGTCTTCAACCGGATTTTATAAAACGCCAAAAATTTACTTTGACCGTGCAACAGCTAAAGGCCGACCGTTTTTTTATTATTCAACCGGTGCAGCAGTATCAGAAGTGTTGATTGATATCTTAACTGGCGAATATAAATTATTACGTACTGATATTTTGCATGATGTTGGCCAGTCATTAAATCCAGCGATTGATATTGGTCAAATTGAAGGCGGATTTATTCAAGGTATGGGTTGGTTAACCACCGAAGAACTGGTTTGGAATGAGCAAGGGCGCTTATTATCGAATAATCCGGCGACTTATAAAATTCCAGCGATTAGTGATACGCCGAGTGACTTTAGAGTTGATTTAGTGCCTGATGATCCAAATCGTGAGCAAACCATTTATAATTCAAAAGCCGTTGGTGAGCCGCCATTGATGTTAGCCATTTCGGTATGGTCAGCACTTAAAGATGCTATTTCTAGCGTTGCAGATCACAAGTTTAGTCCTGTGCTTGATACACCCGCAACCCCAGAGCGAGTGCTATGGGCGGTAGAAGCAATACAAGAAAAAGCTAAGACTAAAAAAGTTATGGCTAACAAAACAAAGCAAGATATATCAAGCAGAGATAAAGCGTAAGCTTAGGCGATTATTATGATCAGTAACTGGAGCAGTGCAAGCTACAAATTAGGCAAACAAGGTCAAGCTTATGTTTTAGTGACTTTGGTTGGTGTGTCAGGCTCAACGCCAAGAAATAGCGGTACAAAAATGGTAGTCAGCAAAGACGGTATTTTTGACACTATCGGCGGTGGTCATCTTGAACATAAAGCCGTTAAGCACGCCAACAGTATGCTAAGTAAAGGTGACAATGCTCAACATCTTGAGCACTTTCAATTAGGCAGTCAGCTTGGGCAATGTTGTGGTGGTAATGCTAGTGTGTTGTTCGAATGTTTTGCCGCCACGGGCGTGAATATCATGTTGTTTGGCGCCGGGCATGTTGGTAAGGCATTAATACCAATTTTAGCGCAACTACCTTGTCAAATAACTTGGGTTGATAGCCGCGTAGAGCAGTTTCCCAGTCATGTTAGCGATTATGACAATGTTGAAATGGTGGCGAGCGATGCACCAGAATTTGAAGTGGCTAGCATGCCCGAAAATAGTTACTTTATTGTTATGACTCATAACCATCAAATGGACTTTGATATTTCACAAGCAATATTAAAACGTGCTGATTTTCATTATCTTGGCCTGATAGCGTCAGAAACGAAATGGCGACGTTTTCAGCAGCGTTATAAACATCGCGATATTGATCCAACGCAAGTCGCACGCATGAATTGCCCGATTGGCTTAAGCCAAGTTGGCGGTAAACTACCGATAGAAGTCGCGGTGTCGGTGTCAGCAGAAATTATCCATGTTTATCAATCAGAACAAGTCAGGCAGGCGAGCTTGCAAGAAACCGTGTTAAAGCCGGTAAATAAAGCACGGCCTGTTTCTCAGCAAGGCGTGCATTGGCAAGATATAAAACAATTAATTAACACCGACTAAATGGAAAGTAAATGCATTTAGCACAATTAAACAGTTTAACCGATGAGCAAGCAACGCAGTGTTTTATGCAATGTTGTACATCTTCAGCTTGGGTCAGTGCTATGGTTCAATCCCGTCCGTTTGTTGATAAAAATGACTTAGTAGAAAAAGCTGATTTAGCGTGGCAAGACCTTACTGAAACAGACTATTTAGAAGCGTTTGACGGTCACCCACAAATTGGTAATGTTGATACGTTACGCGCGAAATATGCTAATACCAAAGCGCTTGCCAGTGGTGAGCAAAGTTCAGTCAGCGAAGCATCAGAGCAAGTTATTGCCGCATTAGCTAAAGGTAATGCTGATTATCTGAAAAAGTTTGGTTTTATATTTATCGTTTGTGCGACCGGCAAAAGTGCCGAGCAAATGCTGGCGTTGCTAGCAGCGAGATTACCTAACGATAAGACTACTGAATTCGTTAATGCGGCAGAAGAGCAGCGTAAAATATTTCATTTACGATTAGAGAAACTATTATGAGCCAAATTACTACTCACGTATTAGACACAACTCGCGGTTTACCAGCGCAAAACTTAAGCATCTCATTGTTTGCTCAAACTCCTCAAGGCTGGGATAAGTTAGCCTCTGGTGTCACTAATGCTGATGGCAGAATTGCAGGCTTGTTGTCTGACGACGTGGTACTGCCTGCAGGTGTTTACCGAATGCACTTTGCTACCAAAGCTTATTTCGCAGCTAATAATGAGCAAGGCTTTTATCCTTATGTTGATATCGTCTTTGAATTAGACGGTAGTGCCAGTCATTACCATATTCCTTTGTTATTAACGGCATTTGGTTATTCAACATACCGTGGTAGTTGATCACGCATTTAATAGGCATAGATAATGACCATTAACACCATCAAACCAAAACAATTAACTGCAGAAGCTTTTAGTGCCTTTGGTGATGTGATTGAAGCGAATGAGCAAGCAAAGATACTTGAGATAAACAATGGATATACCCAGCGTTATCATGATTTAGCCCGGGTTGATGTTAGTGATAATGACGGCCACCCGTTGATTAATATCTTTCGCTCAACGCCTTTAGCACAGCCCATCGCGATAAAGATGATGGAGCGCCATCCAAAAGGCAGTCAGGCTTTTTTTCCGCTAGGGCAAAAGCCTTATTTAGTGGTGGTAGCGCCCAAAGGCGATTTTGACATCAGTAAATTGACAGTATTTATCGCTAACGCTAACCAAGGGGTTAACTATCACAAAGGCACATGGCATCACTTTTGTTTAGCTTTACATGAAGAAAGTGACTTTTTAGTGATAGATAGAGGCGGTAACGGTGAGAACTGTGATGTGGTTGAATTAGACGGCTCGTTGGTGATTGCGCAAAGCTAAGTTAATAAATTTAATAAGTTAAGTAAAAGGTACAAGTGAATGTTAAAAGTATATCGTGGCGAACTACTGCACTTTTTAGCCGATCCAGCTAAAGTGGCGCTACAAGACAGCTATCAGTATGTCGAAGATGGCCTGATGATTATAAAAGATGGCTGTATCGACCAAATAGGTGAAGCGAGCGAGCTGTTACCTACACTTGATAAAAGCATTGAAGTAACCCATTACCAAAGTGGTTTAATGATGCCTGGGTTTATTGATACCCACGTACATTACCCGCAAACTGAAATGATAGCCTCGTATGGCGAGCAGTTACTTGAGTGGTTAGAGAATTATACCTTTCCATTTGAACGCCAGTTTTCTGATTTTGAGCACGGTAAAAACGTCGCTGAATTCTTTTTAAGCCAGCTATTAGAAGCCGGTACAACCACGGCTTTAGTATTTGGTACAGTTCATAAAGAATCGGTTGATGCATTTTTTACCGTCGCTCAACAGAAAAAATTGCGGATGATTTGTGGCAAGGTATTGATGGACCAAAACTGCCCAGATTATTTAACTGACACCGCACAAAGTGGCTATGACGACAGCAAAGCGTTAATAGAAAAGTGGCATAATACAGACCGTTTGCAATACGCTATTACGCCAAGGTTCGCGCCCACTTGCTCAACCGAGCAACTTAACAAAGCAGGGCAATTATTGGCCGAAAACCCAAGTGTTTATTTGCACACGCATTTAAGTGAAAACAAAGCTGAAATTGCTTGGGTTAAAGCACTCTTTCCAGATAGCGATGGTTATTTAGATGTGTATGATAAAAGTAAGTTACTGGGTCGAAGAAGTGTATTCGCGCATGGCGTATATTTACATGATCACGAATGTCAGCGTTTAGGGGAAACGAACTCGGCAATTGCTTTTTGCCCAAGCTCAAATTTATTTTTAGGGAGTGGCTTATTCAATTTACAACAAGCACAAAAATTTGCTGTAAATGTTGGCTTAGGCAGCGATATTGGCGCTGGCACAACCTTTTCAATGTTAAGCACCATTAATGAAGGTTATAAAACTCAACAACTGCGCCAAGAAAAGCTGAGCCCTTTCCAGTCGTTTTATTTAGCAACGTTAGGTGGGGCAAAAGCGTTAGACCTTGAAGGCACCATTGGCAACTTTGTCAAAGGTGCAGAAGCAGATTTTGTATTACTTGATTATCACGCTACACCTCTGATGGCTAGACGCATGAAGCATTGTAAAACCTTATCAGAAAAGCTGTTTATTTTAAGTATGCTCGGTGATGAACGTCATGTAAAAGCAACCCATATTATGGGCGAAAAAGTTGCGTGTTCATAATCAATAAGTGTCAGTGTTTGGAGTAAACGCATCGCATAACGTGCTGCGATTTAATCGACTAAAAAGTTAAATATAAAATAACAATAATACCTTTTAACGTTAAGGAAACTTATGGATCCGTATATTAATGAATGGCTAAATTTAGTGATCCGCTTTGCGCATTTAATCACCGGTATTGCATGGATTGGCGCCTCATTTTACTTTGTTTGGTTAGACAACCATTTAGAAACCCCTTCACCGGAAAAAGCAGTAAAAGGGATTGGTGGTGACTTGTGGGCTATTCATGGTGGCGGCTTTTATGAGGTGGCGAAATATAAACTTGCCCCACCGAAAATGCCAAGCACACTGCATTGGTTTAAATGGGAAGCTTACACCACCTGGATCACCGGGTTTTTATTACTTACCTTAATGTTTTATGTGGGCGCTGAAACCTATTTAATTGATAAGCGCGTTGCTGATTTAACACAGTTTCAAGCCATTTTGTATGGCATAGGTTCAATAGTAGTTGGCGTTGGTATATATGAAGCACTAGTACGTACGAAATTAAGAAACCACGGTATTATTTTAGGGTTGATTTTACTTATTGTTGCTACCGCATTGTCTTATAGTTTAGCGCAAATATTTAGTGCTCGCGGTGCATACATGCACATGGGGGCTATTATCGGCACTATTATGGCCGGTAATGTGTTTTTCGGTATTATGCCGTCACAACGGGCGTTAGTGAAAGCGGTTGAAGAGGGTACCGCGCCCGATCCTGCTTACGGTTTAAACGCTAAAGTTCGTTCAACTCATAACACTTATACTACTTTACCAATTCTGTTCATTATGATTTCAAACCATTACCCAATGACCTTTAATCATAGTGCCAATTGGTTAGTATTAATGGCTATTATTTTAATCACAGCCGCCGTTCGACAATACTTTGTTTTACGCCATTTTGGTAAACAAAAGCCTTTGATATTAGTTGCGTCAATTATCGCCACTATTGTTTTAGCGTACGCAATTGCACCACGCTCTGCCGATTCAAGCAATGGGGTAAGTACAGAGAAAAACCTTAATGTAACGAATGCACAGGTAACGAAAATTATCGAACAACGTTGTGGTACTTGTCATTCAGAAAAGCCCAGTGATACCGTTTTTACCATTGCACCTGCGGGCATCGTATTTTCAGATATCGAAACAATAAAACAATGGGCATCACGTATTAAAGCTCGAGTGATTGATGCTAAAGATATGCCTTTTATGAATAAAACCGCAATGACAGACCAAGAGCGTAATCAACTTGCTAATTGGTTGAATAAAAATAAAAAATAATCTGTTGAATTAATATAGATTATAAGAGAATAGCGGCAGTTATTTTTACCATTAAACATGTATGGATATTATTTTAGATAGGAATTTTTGTGAGTAAAGAGAAAGTGTTAGCAGGTAGTATTCGGCAAAGAAATAAAACCATTATCTTTGAAGCAGCGAAGAAAGAGTTTGTTAGCTATGGCTTTAAAGGCGCGTCAATAAAGCGTATTGCCGAACGAGCCAATATCGCCCGTGCCAATATTCATTATTACTTTAAAGATAAAACTGATTTATATCAGCAACTGCTTAGCAACATTATTGCCGTATGGAATAATGACTACGATACCCTAACGGATGAGCAAGAGCCGAAACAAGTCCTGAGCGATTATATTCGCGCCAAAGTGATGCACGCAAAGAACGATCCTGATGCTTCAAGAATATTTGCTAGTGAATTAATTCACGGCGCGCCGGTATTAAACCAATACCTAAACAGCGACTTTAAAGTTTGGATAAATAGCAAGGTTAAGGTGATTGAGTCTTGGATAAACCAAGGTTTAATTGATGAGGTTAACCCCCAACATTTGTTATTTTTGATCTGGAGCTCAACCCAGCATTACGCTGACTTTAACGTGCAAGTGGTGGCGGCCCTTGATAAAGAGTCAATGAACGATGATGACTTTGAAGCTGTGGTTGCATCATTAACGCAAATCATCCTTAAAGGCTGCGGTATTGATTGAGCTATTTGCTAGCTAAGGATTATTGTTAATGGTTATTTTTAAAAACATTTTTCTGCATATTATCGATTATATTCAGCGAAAAATTAAAAAAAATAAAACCATTGTAATTGTAGGTATAGATGGCTAGACTTCTGTGGCAGTATTTATTTAATAGCACTCATAAGCCATGAGTCATATTAAATAAATACTGTTCCGGAAGGAGCCCTAAGTTGATAATACAAGCTACCAGCTTTGTTACATTAGCTTACTCTCCTTTACAGCAGTGAAAATTAGTTTATTTAGGAGAGCAATAGCATGAAACTAGAGTCAATCGCTTTACATGAAGGTTACAAGTCGGAAGAAACTACTAAATCTGCCGCTGTGCCAATTTATCAAACTACCTCATATACTTTCGATAATACCCAGCACGGTGCTGACTTATTTGATCTTAAAGTACCGGGCAATATTTACACCCGTATTATGAACCCAACGACTGATGTGTTAGAAAAACGGATGGCCGCGATGGAAGGTGGCATTGGTGCACTTTGTGTAGCTTCAGGCATGTCGGCGATCACTTATGCCATTCAATGTCTTTGTGAAGTCGGTGATAATATCATTAGCACTAGCGAAGTGTATGGTGGTACTTATAACTTATTCGCCCATTCATTACCTAAGCAGGGTATCGAAGCTCGGATGATAAGCCATGACGATTATCAAGCGTTTGAACAAGCAATTGATGATAAAACTAAAGCTATTTTTTGTGAGTCTATTGGTAATCCAGCCGGTAATATTGTTGATATTAGCCGTTTGGCTGAAATCGCGCACAAACATGGTGTGCCATTAATTGTTGATAACACAGTAGCAACGCCTTATCTATGTCGACCATTTGAGTTAGGGGCTGATATTGTTGTCCATTCATTGACTAAATATATTGGTGGTCACGGCACCTCAATTGGCGGTGTGATCGTTGATTCAGGCAAGTTTGATTGGGTGGCCAATAAAGCACGTTTTCCGGTCTTCAATGAGCCTGACCCCTCATATCATAACGTTGTTTACACCGAAGCATTAGGTGCTGCAGCTTATATTGGCCGTTGTCGCGTTGTACCATTACGCAATACAGGGGCGGCATTATCACCGATGAATGCTTTTCAAATCTTACAAGGACTTGAAACCTTAGGCTTACGTATGGATCGCCATTGTGAGAATGCGGAGAAACTGGCGGCATACCTGCAGCAACATAAAAAAGTGAAATGGGTGAACTACGCAGCATTACCCGAGAGTCCTTATTTTGAAAGCTGCCAAAAGATCACTAATGGTAAAGCGTCAGGCATTATCAGCTTTGGTATTGACGGCGGCATCGAAGCTTGCGCAAGATTTATTGATGCCCTTGAAATGATTTTACGTTTGGTCAATATTGGTGATGCGAAATCGTTAGCCTGTCATCCCGCGTCAACCACGCATAGACAGCTAAATGAAAAAGAATTAGCCTCTGCAGGCGTCAGTGCTGATTTGGTCAGGATATCTGTGGGTATTGAACATATCGATGATATTATTGCCGATGTTAGCCAAGCATTAGATAAAGCATAATAAGACGAAATGGGCAGTGATAGGGTGAAGGTTTTAGTGCCTAGCGCAGATCACATCATTGACTGTGCTGCTCAGAACAAGGAATGTTAATCCGTTGTACAGCACTTTGCATTCGCGCCAGTTACCGATAAGGGCTATAGTCGGTAACTGGGCTTTGTGAGGCAGTTTTAAAGGTATAATATCATCACCATGGGCTGATAAATTACCCTGTATTTAGTCATATAATAATGGAGATTAATCATGAAAAAATTATTACAAGTAGACTTTGATTTTACCGGTCCATTTGGCGATGCCATGTCAGAGGCGTTGGCAGACTTGGCCGCGTCAATAAACCAAGAGCCGGGTCTTATATGGAAGATTTGGACCGAAAGTGAAAAAGATCAACTAGGGGGCGGTATCTACCTATTTGAAGATGAAACATCGGCCAATGCTTATTTAACCATGCATTCAGCTCGACTAAAAGCTATGGGGATAACAGACATTCGAGGTCATATTTTTGATGTCAATGTGGCTTTATCATCTATTAATAACGCCCCCATCACCTAGTCATATCTTGTCAACACCACAGACGAGCAACATCTATTCTCGGTTTACTCGCGTTTTGTTCATGGCCTGAGGCATTGGGCAAAAGGTGTGACAGAGCAAGTCAAAGCCGAAATAGGGGGGTTAGGCCAAGCGGCATAATAACCCATCTTGGTCATAAGTAATCTTCAGAATAAACGCGCTATTATGTCGCCTGAGCTTTATGACTAAACAACTTGTTCACAGTGTTATATTGCTCGTTGTTGCTTTAAGTAATTGAGCGCTTCCATTCTACTGTTAAATACCTGTTCACTCGGAATTTTGTCGAGCAAGTGTAATCTATTAAAATCGTCACGCACACGCGGGCAGATGCTTGATAGTAATATTTTCCTGCCTTGGCTTTGATAGCTGATGATAATTTCTTCAATGGCGATAGTACTGGTAATGCCGACAAAGCGTGCATCGGTAAAGTCTATCAATAAAGGTTTATTTTCATCCGCTTTTGAAACGCTCTGTTTTAAACCGCGTGCCACACCGAAGCCGATAGGGCCTGAGATATTAAGTAAAAGTACATTATCGTCCATGTCCGCTAATAATTGTCTTTCTTGGCTTGGCAGGTGCTGAGCATCTTTAGCGGTAAATAATTGAATATTATCTAATTGGATTTCAGACAAACGGCGTATAGTGACCAAGTTCGCAACAAAAGCGCCCACTAATACCGCGGTGATTAAATCAAATATCACCGCCATCACCATAGTTGACAACATTAAAGAGACACTAAAGAGTGGGATCTGATGTAGGCGTTTCAGAAAATTCCAATCAATAATACTGATGCCAACATGAGTTAATATTGCCGCTAAAACCGCGACAGGCAAGTAAGCAGTATATTCGCCCGCCCAAAGTACAATCGCGAGGATAAAAAGCGCATGCAGAATACCGGATAAAGGCGTGGTGCCACCAGCGCGTAAATTCGTCACCGTGCGCATAGTGGCACCACCGCCCGGCAAAGCGCCAAATAAGCCTGCCATGACATTACCTATGCCTTGACCGACTAGCTCTTGATCTGAGTCATGCAAATCATTGCTAATACTATCGACGGTTAGCGAAGTCATTAGGGAGTCTAACGTGCTTAACGTAGCAATCAGTAATGCGGATTTGATCATCTCTGCGCTTAAGCTGTAATCCCACCTTGGTAAATTAAAAGCCGGAAGTTCGCTGGAAATCGCACCAACTACTGGCATATCACTGCCAGACAACAGGTAAAATAGTGTCGCCCCTAACAGTACAATAATACTGGCGGGGACCAAGTGGCGATATTTTTCAGGCCATAAAAAAAGTACCAGTAAACAAGCAAGACCTAGCAAAGTATTACTGGTGCCTAAGGAGCTAAAATTGCCCGCTAAATCAGATAATGCTATGCCAAATAATGGCTCAATTTGCGAGAGGATAATAAGAATACCAATACCAGAAGTGAACCCCGATATCACCGGGTATGAGATCAGCGTAAAATATTTACCGAGCTTAAAAAAACCAAACAGCATTTGGAAAATACCGGCTAAACTCACCACGGTGAATGCCAACGCCATACCATGCTCTGGTGATTGGGCGATGAAACTAGTTAAGATTGCCACCATTGCAATGGTTAAACCGGTATTGGGCCCTGATATTTGTTGATTAGTGCCGCCAAAGATAGAGGCGAACAATCCGGTTATAATCGCACAATATATCCCAGCACTAGCACCAGCGCCTGATGTTACACCAAAAGCTAAAGCGAAAGGTAGGGCAACAATCGTCGAGGTTAGCGCACCAAAAATATCGCCTTTGATAGTGTGTTTATTAAAATGTGAAAAGGAAAGCATAAGACCTAAGTTGATTTGATTAAAGGCATTTTTGTGATGTGAAATGCCAAAATATTTATGATTATTAGTTTGTTGCTTAGTTAACAAGCGAAAAACTTAGCGTAGATTATACAATAAAAAACTTACTTCTTGACACTTTTGACAAGTTTTTTATTGTCATGTTAACGCTGCTGTAAGTACGATAAAATTAACTTTGGTAAAACAAATACTAGCTAATTAGAAAAATATTGACAATTAAGTTACTTATTTAGGTCTTATCAGCTTAAAATATCAGGCATTTTATGTAAAACAAGTAAAACAGTTAACTATAGAATAAAATTAATGTTATTTATCAACAACAAGAGAGCTGCATCTATGGATGAACAAGCTAGTAAAAATTATCATAAAGAAGTTAAAGGATTAGAGTTTTTAGCGCGATTTTTTAAATTGTCTGCGCATAAGACGACGATAAAAACCGAACTCATGGCCGGCCTGACAACCTTTGTTACTATGTCGTACATTATGTTTTTAAACCCTATCATTATGTCTAAAACTGGTATGCCGTTTGATGGCTTATTTCTAGCAACTTGCCTAGGTGCCGCTATTGCCACTATCCTGATGGGACTTTATGCAAACTGGCCCGTGGGGCTTGCGCCTGGTATGGGCTTAAATGCTTTTTTTACCTTCTCAGTGGTTGGCGCTATGGGATATAGCTGGGAGGTGGCCCTAGGGGCGGTATTTCTTTCGGGCGTTATTTTTGTTTTAATGAGTGTTACTCGGCTTAGGGAGTGGATGCTTGATAGCATACCCATGAGTCTACGGCTTGCCATGACTGCTGGTGTTGGTCTGTTCCTTGGTTTTATTGGTTTACGTTTTACCGGTCTGGTGGTGGCAGATGCGGATAATTTGGTGGCTATTGCTGATCTGACTCACTTCGGTTTTGGCGAGTTCGGCCCAGAAGCACCAGCATTGGGCTTTTTAAGCTTCTTGCTTATTGCCATTTTAAGTTACCGTAAAGTGTTTGGTGCGGTCATTATTGGCATTGCGGCGACAACACTGATCGCATTTATCATGACTTGGCTACTACCAATGAATTTCTTTGTTGTTGCTGAAGCGGCAAAGTCTTTTGCGCCGGCTTCTGGCTTTGTTAGTTATAATGGCATGTTAGCAGTACCAGACTTTTCAGCACTGACCCCTATCCTATGGAAAGCCGACATTGCCGGCGCCATGCAAGTCGCCTTGATCCCCGTGATAGTGACCTTCTTATTTGTTAATATTTTTGATACCGCAGGAACGCTGATGGGCGTTGCTGAACGAGCTAATTTACAAGACGAAACTGGTAAAATTCAAGGTTTGAGTAAATCGTTAAAAGCGGACTCGGTCGCTTCCGTTATTGGTACTGGCTTTGGTTGTCCGCCGGTAACCTCTTATGTTGAATCTGCGGCTGGAGTTGCTGTAGGTGGTCGTACGGGGCTGACGGCGGTGACTATTGGTTTATTGTTTTTAGTCGGAATGTTCTTTTTACCGCTGGCGCAAATGCTGCCAGGATTTGCTGTTGATGGTGCGCTTATTTATGTCGCAATGCTGATGATGACGTCTTTAAAAGCGTTAGATTGGGATGATTTAACTGAGTACGCCCCAGCCTTATGCACTACAGTGATGATGGCATTTACTTTTTCAATTGCTAATGGCATAGCGTTTGGTTTTATTACTTATACCGTATTGAAAGTTGGCGCGGGCAAGTCTAATCAAATATCAAAAGGCGTTTGGGCACTAACCGCTTTATTTATCGCTAAATTTATCTTTTTAACCTAGTCTAGCTTTGTACATAGCGCTTAAAAATAAACCTGCTTAGCAGGTTTTTTGCGTTTTATGGGGTGGGGAGATATGGTTAATAGCTGAGGAGATAAAAGGGATATCAATATGACATATGAGCATAGCGTGAGAGCGCTTATTTGATATCAAATTAGGTTAAATATTATCAATCGCCTAATATTTAACCATTATGCGAGCCTTAGTGCTCAGCGTTATTCTGTCTTTAGTCAGTCATTTTTTAGTAGGAGCCGATATATGTTAGAAATAGTAGCAATAGATCACCTAGTATTAAGAACCACTAAGCTAGATCAGATGATCAAATTCTATCTGGAAGTGTTAGGTTGTACTGTTGAACGAGAAACCGCGAAGGAAACCGGTCTTACCCAACTAAGAGCGGGTAATGCGCTGATTGATTTGGTGGCGGTTGATAGCAAGCTTGGTGCTATGGGGGGAGGCCCTCCAACGAAAACGGAACGAAATGTCGATCATTTTTGTTTGCAAATTAAATCAATGGCAGAAGCCGAAATTATTAATCATCTTGAAAAACATAGCGTTGAGTTTGGTGAATTCAGCCGTCGATATGGTGCACAAGGCTTTGGTCATTCGATTTATATCCAAGATCCAGAAGCTAATATTGTGGAATTAAAGTGCGAAATTTAGAGCAAGGAAAACACTTAACTCATAACGGTTTTTAAGCACAATATCAAGCTGAATCATGATGCTTTATGAGCTAAAACAAAAGCTGTGGTTTTGACTGTCTTATTCGCTGGCGTTATCTTTTTTTAGTGGTAAAGTATCGCTATGACTGTAGGCACTGGAAAATAGCTTGTTTTATCGCTTTAGTTACAGTAGCAAAATTTAGACTTGAAATTTAACTTACTTGCCTCAATTATGTTAAATATAGGTTCAATAAAACTAAAAAATTAACCCTTATTGGCAACAATTGTTGTCTATGGTACGATTATTAAATGCTGACTTTATCGTTTTTTCAGACCACTAACTTTCTAGCGAATCCTTTCGCTGTATGGATGATCCCTGTTCGCGCCTTTCCCATTTAGGGGCGACTAAGATCTACCTTTTTCCTTAGTCGCCCAGTCCCCCAATAAATAATTCTTGAACTAATAGCACCGTAATAAAATAGCTTATATTTATCATTTTCAACCTAAATTTTTTAAAAATGATAGGTTCGAGGTTGAGAGTAGTACTATGCATAACAATTTTTGGGATTACCTCTATCAAACGTTTGAGTTAATCGAAAATATGAATAATGAAAACCAAGACCTGTTGTTGCAGGTTAACGCTCGGTTAGAAACGATAGAATTGTTATATGCTCGGCATTTTGACCCGGTCGATTCCTATGAGGAATTCGTTGCTGTTAAATTAATTAATGCGATTTCGCAGGCTATAAAAAGGCAATAGCATGACAAGTGTACCCATTAATGTTTTGTTTAGTCGAGATTACTCGAAACTTAGCAGTGCTTTTAATGTATTGCCAGATGATAGGTTTAAGGTTATCGCGTGTCCGTTATTTGATATAAAGCCGGTTGTAAAACAGCGACAGCTTGCTGATGACTTTTATCAAGCAGTGACCGCAGATTATTTAATTTTTACTTCTCAATATGCGGTCATTGAAACTATTGAATACCTGAAAACGTTGGGGATAAACAGCTCACAACTCAAGCAGGTAAAAATATGTGCTGTTGGCCCTATAGTGGCCCAGAAGCTCGCAGAATATGGCCTGGCTACAGATATGATGCCAGATTTATACACCGCAGAGTCACTGGCTGAATTATTTCAGCCAGTAGTGAAGCAGAGCGTAAAAATATTTTTTCCAAAAGGTAATAGAGCGGCGCGAAAGTTAGAAAGCGTGCTTGATGAAAGGGGCTATAGCGTCATTTCCCCTATTATTTATAAGACGGAGCTACGAAGTGATCTTGAGCAACAGCCGGCTACATTATTCCAATCAAAGCATGTTGATTGCTTTGCATTCACATCACCGTCTTCAGTGATTGCTTTGACATCAATTCTTGGTGCGGCCAATACAATTAAAATATTGAGCAATACCGTGATTTGCGCCATAGGAACAACAACGCATCAGGCCTGTATGGATGCAGGGTTAACGGTTAGTATTATGCCAAAGGAGTATACTATTGCAGGCTTAGCACGGGCGATAGAGGGTTTTTATTCAACTGATAAATGTATTAATAACAATTAAGTTTTTACCATCAAATTAATTAACAAAAGGAAGGGTATATAATGATTAAACCTAAACTAATTATAAGCAATGAAGATTATGATCGCTTACACGCCATGATTGAAAAACAAGTTTATGCACCATCACATGATTTACTGATTGATGAATTAGAGCGTGCAAAAATTGTCGATAAAGCAAAGCTTCCGAAGAATGTTGTGCAGATGAATTCGACCGTGACATTTACTATGCTTTCAACACAAAAGACCTTTGCGCTCAAGTTGGTTTATCCTCAGGATACGACTGAAAGTGGCACTTTGTCGATCTTAACACCTGTTGGTAGTGCCTTAATTGGCTTATCTCAAGGCCAAGAAATAGAGTGGCCGTTAGATAAAAATAAATCAACAATCGTTCATATTGATTCTATTACTTAATAGCGGTCTATAAGGGACAACTTTCCTGTCAAAATACCGGCCATATAAGTGGTATTGGCCAATGGTATGGCCAGCCAACCGCTCCCAGTTAAGTTTATTACTCCTTAACTGGGATGGTCAAATCAAGCCATAAAGCGAAGCTAGTATTAGTTTTTAGCAATAACGCCACGCTCAAGCTGTTCACGCTCAATTGATTCGAATAAGGCTTTAAAATTACCTTCACCAAAGCCATCATCTTGCTTACGTTGAATAAATTCGAAGAATACTGGGCCTAATGTTGCCTCTGAAAAGATCTGCAATAATAAGCGAGGTGTTTCACCTTCAGTGTTACCATCTAATAGGATGCCACGTGCTTGTAGTTGCTCCACGGGTTCACCATGACCAGGTAAACGCTCTTCTAACATGTCATAATAAGTTGCTGGCGGAGCCGTCATAAACTTAACCCCCGACTTTTTCAGTTGATCCCAGCAGGCGATAAGATCGTCACAAGAAAAAGCGATATGTTGAATACCTTCGCCATTGTACTGCATCAAAAATTCTTCAATTTGGCCGCCACCGCCAACCGCTTCTTCATTTAATGGAATACGGATTTTTCCATCGGGTGCAGACATGGCTTTTGACAACAAACCGGTGTATTCACCCTTAATGTCAAAGTAACGAATTTCTCTAAAGTTAAAAAGCTCTTCATAATATTTAGCCCAGTGCTCCATTCTGCCACGGTAAACATTGTGTGTAAGGTGATCTAAGGTATGAAAACCACAACCTACAGGGTTTTTATCCGCTCCTTCAATCCAATTAAAGTCAATATCATAGATGGTCAGTCCGTCAGTATAGCGATCGATTAAATACAATGTGGCACCGCCGATCCCTTTAATCGCCGGTAAGCGCAACTCCATAGGATTCGTTGGAATGTCTACGGCTTGTGCTCCCTTTCTAAGCGCTTCTGCATAGGCAAATTGAGCATTTTTAACACGAAACGCCAGACCACATGCAGAAGGACCATGTTCTCTGGCATAATGGTATGCGTGGCTGTTTTTTTCGTAGTTCGTGATTAAACTGATGTCTCCTTGTCGCCATAACGTAACATCTTTAGATTTGTGTGTTGCTACTCTAGTAAACCCCATAGCGGTAAATGCCGGCTCTAAAATCCCTTTTTCTGGTGCGGTAAATTCTACGAATTCAAAGCCATCTAACCCCATGGGGTTTTCAAATAAATCGGTCATATTTTATATCTCCTTTGTTCAGTTATTTGCTACCAAAGTTAACGATATAGCGAATATATTTAAAATTGTTTGCAATATTTTATTCTATTTATCCATAGTGCCTGAAATATAAATAATTATAGCTGGATTCTTAATAAATATTTAATTAGGGTAGCCCACTGTTGACCGTAATAGCTAGTTATGTATTTCAATAAAACGTGCTGAATTACATTTGTAAATAGCAAGTAGAGTGCATTGGTATTATCATTGAGAGTAAAGCTTATCAATTGTTATATAGGTATATTTTATATCTGATATTGATTGCTCTATGGAATAATTAAGCTAGGGAACAGTAATATTTAGCAGAAAAAATAGCGCTTATATTTTTTGACCTTAGTAACGAATGATATTTAGCTTGTTAACGTGCGGTATTGAGATCAGCTAACTAATATGCACGCATAAATATAGAAAAATTTTCGCCATTAAAATATTGTATTGAAATTAAAATACCACAAAGGAAATCCGATGATAAAAAAATGTCAACTTTGTAAGATAACGCTCGCAATTGGAATGGCTTTGGGAACTTTGGCGCTATCTGCTCAAGCGACAGAAAGTATAGTAGCGGGTAAAAATGCCAATCAAGATGTAGAAAAAATACAAATAATTGGCTCGCGCGTTTCTAGTCGTACTTCTACAGAGTCGGCATCACCCATTGATATTATTGCCGCTGATACGCTGACCAAAGGAGGGTTCACAGAATTGGGGCAATCGTTACAAGCCACGGCGCCTTCATTTAATTTTAGTCGAACGCAAGTATCTGATGGTGCAGATTTATTTAGACCGGCGACCTTAAGAGGTATGCAACCTGATCAAACGCTAGTTTTAGTCAATGGTAAACGGCGCCATAATCAAGCTATTTTTGGCATTTTTAATACCGTCGGTGGTGGCGCTGCAGGTACCGATATGAATGCTATTCCCTTAACGGCATTAAAAAACGTGCAAGTCTTACGTGATGGTGCTGCGGCGCAATATGGCTCAGATGCTATTGCTGGCGTTATTAACCTCTCATTAAAAGATACTACCGATGTTACTACCGGCTTTATGCAAACCGGCAGCACCAAAGTAGGTGATGGTGACACCATTACATTCGGTGTCAATACTGGCTTTGATATCAGCGATGATGGCGGCTTTATTAACCTTTCATTGGAGTACCGAGATGCCGACGGCACCAACAGAGCCCAACGTGATATTGGCGGTTCTTCGACTGTGGCACCAGGTACTCTATCGGAAGCTGTTCGCTGGAAGCAAGGTAATGCGGATGCCGAGTTTCAAACCGTTTTTTATAATATGATGATACCGTTTGGCGAAGCCGAACTATATTCATTTGGCGGCTATTCTAATCGTACTGCGTTAGGTAATGGCTTTTATCGTTATTTTAATGAAGCCGCCAAAAATGTACCACAAGTGTACCCAGATGGTTTCTTACCGCGTATTGATAATGAATCAGAGGACAGGTCAATTGCCTTAGGGCTTCGAGGTGATATTAATAACGAATGGCGCTACGATGTCTCAGCAGTCTATGGTGAAAACTCTTATGATTTCTATTCTGCTAATACCATTAACCCGTCGTATGCCGCGGAATTCCTTCAAAATAACCCAACAGCTTCCGATAGTGATATCGCGGCCAATGCTGGTAAAACTGCTGGCTACTCGGGTGGCTATCGCTTTGATCAGTTAACGTTTAATGCCGATGTTTCAGGTGAGCTAGATCTGAACTTAAGCAATGAAGTCTATCTTTCTTTTGGCGTCGAATACCGAGAAGAAAATTATCAAATTGTCCAAGGTGAAGCCGCATCATATGCCTGTGGAGTGAGCAATCAAGATACACCTTTCCCATCAGTCATCGACCCAGATGTTTTTGCAACCTGTGGCTTTCAAGCCTTTAATGGCATTAGCCCCGCCGCGGCAAGAAATGATCGGCGTGATAGTTATGCGCTTTATTTAGACCTAGAAAATCAGCTTAGCGATAATTGGTTAGTGGGGGCGGCATTGCGTTATGAAGATTTTTCTAATTCAGGTGATGAGCTGATTTGGAAGTTATCATCTCGTTTTGAAGTTAGTCAGGACTTTTCAATCCGAGGCAGTGTCTCAACGGGCTTTCGGGCGCCATCATTACAACAAAGTGCCTACACAGCATTTACCACCAATATCGGCTCAGCAGGCGAGCTCGAGCGGTCTTTCACTGCCAATGCAGGGTCTGCTTTTCCGAGTGCTTTAGGCGTAAAAGAGTTGCAGTTAGAAACATCGGAGAGCTTAGGCTTAGGTTTTGTTTTCAATGCCAGTGATGAGATCTCAATCACTTTAGATGCTTACCATACTAAAATAAAAGATAGAATTACTGGCACCGGCTTTTTGACCGCAGCAGATGTGGCCTTTAGCCCTGAAGCAACGGCCGCCCTTAAAGCATCAGGTGCGGTGAGTGCTAATTATTTTTCTAATGCGATTGACTTAACCACACAAGGGGTTGATTTAATCGTCACTTACCAGACGTCGTTAAATGAGGGAGAATTTGCTATTACCTTTGCTGGTAATGTTAATGATACCGAAATTGATCGCGTCAATACACGCGAAGGTATCCCAGAGACAGTAACATTAGACGCTAATAATCGTGATTTTATTACCGACTCTCAACCACATGAAAGAGCAACACTTTCATTTGATTATGAAAAAGGTCATTGGCGTACCATGATTCGTGCCAACTACTTTGGCGAAACCCAAGTGTCATTGTTTGGCGGCAATCATATTGATCTACCGGGCTTTCTATCACCAACTGGCTCATTTAAAGCCACCAGTGTTGTTGAAGCGGCGACGTTAATCGATGTGAATGTCGATTATAAATTAACCGCCGCATTAACCTTTTCTTTGGGTATCAATAATGTATTTGATGTGACACCGGATGAGTTGTCTGATGATGAAGTGTTAGAGTTTATCTCGCAAAAAGCTTTTCGCTACCCATTACGCGCAGTACCTTACGGTTTTGACGGTATGAGTTATTATGCTCGTATTGGTTTTGCTTTTTAATCACCACAGCCAGTTAGTCGTGGTGCCGCGATGTTATACCAAGTTGATTAATGAAGTTGGCATTATTGCGGCGCCTCGGCGCTTGAACTTGAATTCACTAAAGTAGAAATATATGAAAAAATTAGTCACTATTGTTAGCTATGCCATGGCATCGCTTTTTATTTCGGTAGCAGCGGCAGAAAACGCTCCTTACCTTTACGTGCTAGGAATAGCACAAGATGCCGGATATCCGCAAACCGGCTGCTATGAAAAGCATTGTATGCCGGGCTGGGAAAACCCGCAATTAAAACGCGGTGCGGTGTCATTGGGCTTAATCGATCCCAGTAATAACAAAAAATATATCTTCGAAGCAACGCCAAATTTTCCAGAGCAGCTTTATCGACTAGAGCGAGAAGCGCCATCGTCAAAATATGCCCTGAATGGTATTTTTCTCACCCATGCACACATTGGCCATTATACCGGTTTGATGTTTTTAGGACACGAATCTGCCGGCAGCCATAATGTTCCCGTGTATGCGATGCCTAAAATGAAGCAGTTCTTGACAGATAATGGTCCTTGGCAGCAATTGGTTAAGTATAAGAATATTAAGCTAATGCCATTACAGCACAATGAGCCACAAGCGTTAGGCCAAGTTACTATCACGCCATTTTTAGTACCTCATCGCGATGAGTATTCAGAGACCGTAGGCTACATTATTGCCGGCCCCAATAAGTCAGCACTGTTCATTCCTGATATTAATAAATGGCCGCAATGGCAAACAAAACTTGCCGACGCTATTCAAGCGGTGGACTACGCCTTGATTGATGCGGCTTTCTACGACGAGGGAGAACTACCGGGTAGAGATATGTCAAAAATTCCCCATCCCTTTGTTGCTGAAACCATGGAGGAGCTTAAAGATATCGACGCTAGTGAGAAAAATAAAGTCTGGTTTATTCATATGAACCACACTAATCCATTACTGAATCTTGAGAGCAAAGAAAGTAAATGGGTGCAATCTCAAGGCTTTAATATCTCAGTGGAAGGCTTAAAACTAGTGTTATAACCAGTATCGCGCCGGTCATTGGAGTAATACCAAGGCTTTTGGTTTTTTAGTGAGTGAAGCCAGCGCGCAAAAGAGTCTGGAAGACCTTGTCGAAACACCATTAAGGTACGCGATTTAGTGGCATTAGCTACTGCTCTTAACTGAGCTGTTAAGGGCAGGTCATCGTTAAGGTGATAGCAATAGAATTCATTGACTATTCACTGAGCGAACATAACAAGGGCTAGCCCGCACTGCGTTTTGCTGACGGTAATATTAGCAATGCAGGTAGAGCGGACTGTGCTGGCAAAAGGATATTTTCGGCATTTTTGACAAAGTCTGGTGAGTAAGCGATGAGCTGCTTAATCAATTTCGATCACGATATTGGCAGTAGGGTAAGCGCAGCAAGTAAGGATCTCGTTGTCGCCGATAAAAGCCAGTGGAAACTGGGTATACTCCACCGTTCCTGCTTTTAATGTGCACCGACAAGCGCCACAAAAACCATCACGACAATGAAAATGTGATTCGATATTCTCTCTTTCTAAACTATTAAGGATATTCTTATCTTCATCAAGGAACGCTATTACGCGCTCCTCGACGGTAATACTAAACGACATAGTAGCTAAAAATCGAATTCGTCAAAGTCGTCACTTGACACTGACGAGTCTACTTGACCTACAAGGTATGAGCTTATCTCTGTTTCCTGTGGGGCAACTTGCACGTTGTCGCTAACCAGATATGAATTCATCCAAGGGAGTGGATTACTTTTTATATCAAACGGCGCTTCAAAGCCAATGGCGGTCATACGTTGATTACTGGTGTACTCAATGTATTGCTTTAAAATCGCGGCGTTAAGACCAATCATAGAGCCATCTTTAAATAAATAATCAGCCCATTCTTTTTCTTGGTCGACTACGTCCATGAAAATTTGTTTGCCTTGCTCACGTAACTCAGTGGCAATTTCTTGCATTTCAGGATCATCTTTACCCGACATCCAGTTATTGAGGATGTGTTGGGTACCGGTTAAATGCAGCGCTTCATCGCGGGCAATCAGTTTAATAATTTTGGCATTACCTTCAAGTAATTCACGCTCAGCAAAGGCAAATGAACAAGCAAAGCTGACATAGAAACGGATCGCTTCTAGGGCGTTTACTGAGCATATTGCTAAGAATAAACGCTCTTTAAGCTTACGCTCGCTGACCTCAATAGTATTACCATCAACTTCATAGCTGCCAGGGCCTTGAGATTGTAATAATTGCGTGGTGATAATGACAGAATCAAAATATTTTGCGATGCTTGAGGCACGCTTTAAAATGGCTGGATTGACCATGATGTCGTCAAAAACGGCACTGGGATCAGAAAAAAGGTTACGCAAAATGTGAGTGTAAGAGCGCGAATGAATGGTTTCACTAAAGGCCCATGTTTCTACCCAAGTTTCGACTTCAGGCAATGAAACCAACGGCAGTAAAACCGCGTTAACAGAGCGAGCAGCCATAGAATCAAGCAAGGTTTGGTATTTTAAGTTAGAAATAAAAATGTGTTTCTCAGAGTCAGTGAGGCTCTGCCAGTCAGCACGATCTTTTGAGACATCAATTTCTTCTGGACGCCAAAAGAACGATAACTGTTTTTCAATTAATTTTTCAAATGCGATAAAGCGTTGTTGATCGTATCGTGCAACATTAACACTGTTTCCCAAAAACATTGGCTCTAACAAGGCATTGTTAGGTGTTTGGTTAAACGTAGTGTACGACATTTATTTCTCCTTGAAATAGCGCCGAGTCACGGCAATACTTCTTAACTTATTGGTAATTATTCTATTTTTATGGGTGTTAAGCTGCTAATAATAGCTTGGCAAAAAAAGAGGAAAACTTGATGTTTTCCTCTGGCCTTGCGTTATATTTTACAAGCGCCGCCGGCACAATCGTCATCAGCATCGACTTGACTGTCATCTGCGCCATCGCGGGTGTTGTGATAATACATGGTTTTAACACCTAGCTTATAAGCCGTTAAAATATCTTTTAACACTTGCTTGATGGGCACTTTACCACCTTCAAAGCGTGAAGGGTCGTAGTTGGTGTTAGCCGAAATAGTTTGGTCAACAAACTTTTGCATAATACCGACCAGTTGTAGGTAACCTTCGTTACTTGGAATATTCCAAAGTAGTTCGTAGTTATCTTTTAATCTTTGATACTCAGGCACGACTTGCTTTAATATCCCATCTTTACTGGCTTTAATGCTGATCAAGCCGCGCGGTGGTTCAATACCATTAGTGGCGTTAGAAATCTGCGAAGAAGTCTCTGACGGCATTAATGCTGATACGGTAGAGTTTCTCACCCCGTGTTCTTTAATGCTCGCACGCAGTGACTCCCAATCTAAATGTAACGGCTCACCGGTAATGTTATCGATTTCTTTTTTGTAAGTATCGATAGGCAAGATACCTTGAGATAAACGTGTTTCGTTAAATTTAGGGCAAGCGCCTTGCTCAATTGCTAACTGGTTCGATGCTTTGAGCAAGTAATATTGAATAGCTTCAAAGGTGCGATGGGTTAAATTGTTAGCACTACCGTTTGAGTAGAACACACCGTTTTTCGCCAAGTAGTAAGCGTAGTTAATCACCCCTATACCTAAAGTACGACGGCCCATGGTTGCGGTATGAGCGGCAGGCACGGGGTAATCTTGATAATCTAATAGGTTATCTAACGCCCGTACGGCTAAATCAGCTAATCCCTCTAATTCGTCCAAGCTATCAATCGCGCCTAAGTTAAAGGCTGATAGGGTACAAAGGGCAATTTCACCGTTAGCATCGTTGACATCTTCCATTGGCTTGGTTGGCAAGGCAATTTCTAAACATAAATTACTTTGGCGGATCGGGGCAACACTCGGGTCAAATGGCGAATGAGTATTACAGTGATCAACGTTTTGTAAGTATATGCGACCAGTACTGGCACGCTCTTGAGCAAATAGGGTAAATAGTTCTATCGCTTTAATACACTTTTTACGAATGGAATCATCCGCTTCGTATTTAAGGTAGAGCTCTTCAAATTTATCTTGGTCTTCAAAGAAGGCGTCGTATAAACCCGGCACATCGCTTGGGCTAAACAAGGTAATTGATTGGCCTTTGATCAAACGCTGATACATGACTTTGTTAAATTGTACGCCGTAATCTAAATGACGAACGCGGTTTTCTTCAACACCACGGTTATTTTTAAGTACTAATAAGCTTTCAACTTCT
>Ga0209344_10000589_pt1 | contig 59358 bp, 57 predicted proteins | sample Cruoilmetagenom6_FD_187293 | JGI IMG/M metagenome (GOLD analysis project Ga0209344, IMG submission 187293) | Oil polluted marine microbial communities from Coal Oil Point, Santa Barbara, California, USA - Santa Barbara Oil Seep Sample 6 (SPAdes)... | ecosystem: Environmental > Aquatic > Marine... | reverse complement strand
AAACCTAGTGTTTGGGTTTTTTTAGTTAATTAACCCGATGATTAAACCATTGATATTTTATGAAAAGGACGATTTTTTTAGTAGCATGCATCGTAGGGAGTAGCATGATTTCGTGTAAAAATAACAGCTCAGAAGCTTCCGTAGCGAAAGGCGATGCAGCTGTGTCAAAACCGACAGAAGCTCCGGCATATAGCAAGTTTGGCATGAAAGACACAGACGTTCCCTATGGCCTTAAAAAAGGAGACAAAGCACCAACCATTGAAGTACTTATAAATGGCGTAAAAACACCGTTATCTACCTTGTATAAAGATCAAACCGTTGCTCTTTTCTTTTACCGTGGAAACTGGTGCCCAGTGTGTAATAAGCATTTGGCTGATTTTACAGAACGCGCACGTGATTTGACAGCAAAGGGAATTAAATTAGTGGCGGTTACCCCTGAGGATGCAGATGGAATAGATAAGATGAAAGAGAAAACGGGAGCTAATTTTACCATCATTTCTGATCTTGATGGGTCAATTCAAAAGGCTTTCGATGTAGATTATATTGTGACGTCTAATTATGCCAAAAAAATTGAAGATAATCTGGGGACTTCTATCGCCGATAATAATGCTAGCGGTGAAGCGGTCTTGCCAGTACCTGCAACGTACGTAATTAATCGTGCTGGAGAAATTATATATAGTCATTTTGATGTGAACTATAAAAATAGAGCGAGTGTAGACGATATATTAAATAGTGTACCATAAGCATTATGCAAAAGTGCCTACTCAAAAAAAAGCCGAGTCGTATAAACGAATCGGCTTTTTTTGTTCCTTATGTTAGTTAAATTGTAATGTTTTTAACACCTCCAATAAGCGTTCTAATTCTGCCTCGGTTTGATAGTTTAGTACAATGTTTAAACTGAAATTGTTTATTACGCTACTGTAATAGCGCTGTTGCACCGCTATTCCTTGTACGTCTAACGTTCCGCTAAAGTAGCTAAATTCTTTTCCACCAAGCACAATGCGTTCATTTGACGAAGTAGGTTGCAGGGACATTTGGCTCCGCGCAAGCGTCTTTCGCGCTGCATTGAGATAGTCTGCTCCAGTTTTAATGGGGGTTTTACTAATGTTTTCGGCATTGATAACCACACTTGGGTTATACCCTGTGGTTTCTCCTAACTCAAATTGAAAGGCAGTAAATAGATTTGCTACATTAATTTCAGCGGCATCAATTTGTTTTTTAAAATGCTTATCCTCGCCTGCCATCAGTTCTTTTCCTAAATTACTCATCGCTTTCATCTCTTCAGAGGTTTGTACATTCCAGCCTGATGGAACGGCCATGCTAAAGCCAAAATACGTGTTGGTGTAGGTGTTGTTCGCGATGGTGCCAAAGTCAAATGAGTTTGGGATTTGTTTGCCACAGCTCATCAGTGAGATCAAGGCAAAACTAATGCCGAAAAGTAATTTTTTAATGTTGTTCATACGTTGTTTTTTACTGTTGATTAATTGACTACAAACTTCTAGATAACTTAACAAGTTAGGTAGACCCAATGGGGTGGTTTTGTTCCCCCCCTAACTAGGGGGTAAAAAAAAACCGCTCGAAAGCGGTTTTTTAAAATTTATAAGTTAGGTAAATTATTCTGTGGTATTATTGAGCTTGTCAATATCTGCCATCAGATTGTTTGGATCTAGTAAGACAAACTGTACAGGTTTTGACGTTTTAAATGTATACGATGGTTGAACCCAAGGCCAATCGTTTAACACGGTGGCGTCAGTAGGTTTTTTTCCTAACATCATTCGCAAAGGAATATAGAAATTCTCAACGGTTCCATCTGTATAGGTAACTTTTAAATCAATAGGCATTGGCATTTTACCAATTCTTTTCACGGTTACCTGCTGCTCACTATCTAAGCTTACACCATAATCAATGGTTGCGGTAGATTGTGCAAAATAATTGAGGTACCAATCAAGTTGGAGGCCCGAAACTTTTTCAGCGGTACGCTTAATATCATTCGGGGTTGGGTGCTTAAATTTAAAATCATTAAAATATTTCTTAATGGTTTTAGCAAGGTTTTCTTCCCCAATAATATAGCCTAATTGTGCTAAAAACACATCTCCACCACTATAGGCAGCTGTACTATACGATCGGTTGTACTCATAACGATCTGCATAAGTTGTCAATGGCTCATACATATCTGACTTCACTAAGTTAATGTACGCACGGTAAGACCCTGCAGAAGGATTATCTCTTTTTCGGTCCGAAATTTCATTCATCGCTCTTCCAGAAATATAGGTGGTAAAGCCTTCATCCATCCACTCATGCTTTGCTTCATTTGTGGCTAGCAAAAATTGAAACCACGTGTGTGCAAATTCATGGGCAGTTACCCCAATCAATCCGTTTAAACTTCTACCTCCAGTAATAAGGGTACATTGAGCGTACTCCATTCCGCCATCACCCCCTTGAATTACGGAGTATTGTTTATAGGGATACGGACCAACATGCTTATTGTAATAGGCCAGTAATTGTGCCGTAACCGGTTGTAATTTTTTCCAATTCTCAATTTGTTCGGGTTTGTTTAAATATAAAAAGTGAAGCTTTACCCCATTTTCACCTTCATAAATATCGTGAAGATATTCAGGATCTGAAGCCCAGGTAAAATCATGTACATTTTCTGCTTTAAAATGCCAGGTTAACTTATCTCCTTTGGGTCTATTTACCTTTCCAGTTTCATACCCATACCCTATTTCATTTGGATTTTGTAAGGCACCAGTACCGCCAATAACATAATCTTTATCAATCGTGATTTTTACATCATAATCTCCCCAAACTCCGTGAAATTCACGAGCGATATACGCATTAGCACTCCATCCTTCAAAATCGTATTCAACCATTTTAGGGTACCACTGTGTCATTGATAAATCAACACCTTCTTTACTATTTCTTCCAGAACGTCTAATTTGTAGTGGCACTTGACCTAGGAAATCCATGTCAAACGTGGTTGAGGCACCAGGTAAAATAGGTTTGTTCAGGGTTACTTTTAAAATAGTACCAATGGTTTCAAATTTTACATTGGCACCATCTTGTTTTAAACTATTTACTTTAATGAATCCAATTTCTTCAGGAGTTAACTTGGCAATTCTACTTTCGTATTTAGGTTCGGTTCTCGTTCCTAAATTATTAACCATACGTCCGTCAGGATCAGCAATGTTCTGTAAGCGAATATCCATTTCACTTCCCGGTTGGAAGGCATTAAAAAATAAGTGATAAAACACATGTGTTAACTCATCAGGTGAGTTGTTTGTGTAAACTAAGGTTTGTTTACCTTTATATTGGTAGTTCTCCACATTCATATCAATTTCCATTTGATAATCAACATGTTGTTGCCAATATCCAGTTTTTTGTGCAGAAAGGGTCAACGTACACAGGCAAATAGCCGATAATAACAGTTTTTTCATGAGGTACTTTTTTGGTTAAAAATGCAAGTTAAGGATTACTGTGCTGTCATACAACAGTAGCATTAAATAACTTACTTATTTTGATGACATTTGATCGGCCATTTTAAGCGCTTCATAGGCGTTTAAAATTTTTCCTGACACAGACAAGTCTTTAAAATTAACGCGCTCTGTATTGCTGCCAGGAACGTAAACTACCTGGTTGTATGGCGTGCCTGAATTCATTAAAATGGTTTTCACTTGGCTGGCGCTTAAGTTAGGGTAATACGAACGAATCAATGTAGCAACGCCTGCAACCTCTGGCGCTGCCATAGAGGTTCCTTGTAAAAATTTATAGCTGTTGTTCGGAATGGTTGAATAAATTTCTGAGCCGGGGGCAAATAAGTCAACATTTTGTTTTCCGTAATTTGAAAAGTCAGAAACTAGTCTGTCGGTATAATTTCTTGTAATTGATCCAATGGTAATTACATTGTCAGTAATTTCATCAATTTTATTTTTAGAATCTGTAGGATACGTATCGGTAACGTCTAAATCAGCACCGTCATTTCCAGCTGCATTTACCAATAAAACATCTTTTTTAGCTGCGTATTTAATGGCGTCATAAACCCATTCTGCATTTGGTGAATGGCTCTTACCAAAACTCATGTTGATTACTTTTGCACCATTATCTACAGCATAGCGAATGGCTAGGGCCACATCTTTATCCCGTTCATCACCGTCAGGAACCGTACGAATTGCCATTAATTTTGCATTGGTGGCCACTCCGTCAATTCCAATCCCATTATTACGCTCGGCAAGGATAATTCCTGCCACGTGTGTTCCGTGTGATTCATCAACTTTACTTCCAATTACTAAGTTGTTTCCGTAATATTTATCGTCAATGTCTTCAGGATTATCTCCCGCAATTCTACCGTTAAAATCAAGGTTATATTGGGCATCGGCTTGCACTTTGTAATGTGCTACAATTTCGTTTATTTCGGCAATGGCATCTTCGGGTTGAGCTCCTTGATTGATAACATTCATAAAGACCATTCGGCCTCTTTCTAAGGTTTGGTTATCAAATTTTAGCGCATTTAAATTCTCTAAATTCATGGGTTTATCCCCTAATTTTTCTTTGATGGCTTTATACGAAGGGTCTAAAATTTCTTTAATTGGTAAGTATTGCGCAATCATTTTAGTTGCACTTGCTTTTTTATCTGCAATTAAGGTAGTAAGACGCGTGTATTCATCAAAATCAGCCTTGTCTTTATCGTCAATGTCATCGGCTGTTTTTCCTTCAAATTTAGGCTTCCATGCTTTTACTAATCGTGTAATTTCAAGTTGTTCAGGAACAGATTGTCCGGCATTTCCACCTAGAAAATTCCATCCGTGTACATCGTCAACATAACCATTGTGATCATCATCTTTTCCGTTTCCGGGGATTTCCTTTTCATTGGTCCATAACACATTCTTCAAGTCTTCGTGTTCAATGTCGATGCCAGAATCAACTACGCCAACAATAACTGTTTCTCCTTGTTTTCCTTCTAAAAATTGATAGGCTTGTGCAAGACTCATCCCTGGAATGGAATCCGTCAAAAGATCAGCATGCGGCCAAGTTTGTAATTGTGCATCGGTCAAGGCTCCTTTTTTAGCAACGATGGTTGGGGCTGGTGGAGCAACTACCACGGGCTTTTCAACAATTGGGGTTGAAGGGGTGGTTTGTGTTGTGGTTGTTTTGGCGGCACCACATCCTATTAAAATAAAGCCAGCGACTAGCGATTTGATAATGGTATTGAATTTCATAGTGAAGTATTAATTAAAAATTTCGTTAAATGTAAATGTTTGATCTAGTCGCACGCCCTTTTCGGTGTGTTTTACGGTACAGAGTTCATGCACAGGATCGTGTTCTAAAAATAAATAGTACTGCTTATCTGCAGCGGTTTGTAAAAATCGTTCCTTCTCATCCATGGTTAATAAAGGACGCGTGTCATAGCCCATCACATACGGAAGTGGGATATGTCCAGTGGTTGGTAATAAGTCCGCCATAAACACAATCGTCTTATCTTGATAGCGAATATGTGGAATCATTTGTTTCTCTGTATGACCATCGGCAAAAAGGATGCCAAACCCTAACTCGGTAGTAGCCATGTAGTCTGAATCATGGGTAGGAATAAACTTTAATTGGCCACTGGCTTGTATGGGGTTGATGTTCTCGGTTAAAAAAGATGCTTTTTCACGCGGATTTGGGTGGGTTGCCCATTGCCAGTGCGATTCATTAGACCAAAAGGTGGCATTTTTAAACGCTGGCTGCAACAGCGTATGATCGCTATTATATTGAATACAGCCTCCGCAATGATCAAAATGTAAATGGGTTAAAAAGACATCAGTTATATCATCTCTACTAAAGCCTATTTTTGCTAAAGAGCTGTCTAACGAAAAATCACCAAACAGATAATAATAGCTAAAAAACTTGTCAGATTGTTTATTGCCTAACCCCGTATCAATTAAAATAAGACGCGTGGAGGTTTCAATAAGCATGCAGCGCATACTCATGTCAATAAGATTGTTTTGATCGGCAGGATTAGTACGCTGCCACAAGGATTTAGGTACAACGCCAAACATGGCGCCACCATCTAGTTTAAAATTCCCAGTTTCAATAGGATAAATCTTCATTTTGAGGGTGTTTAAACAAGCTGCAAAGATGCTTAAAATATGTGTAAAAACAGTGGAAATGGTGTGGAATTAACAGAAATTTAGAATCCGTTCTTTTTTTGAGGGTACTTAGGGGGGCGAAGTATAAATGGCTGTGGTACGGGGCATCCCCAGAAACAAACAGGTGTCTACTACAAAAGCAAATGATCTGAACTGAACAGTCATCAAAAAAAATATTTTCATGGGCCTAAGGGGGGTGGTAAATAGGGCAAAAAAAAAGATTGCCTTTCAGCAATCTTTTTTGAGGCGTCGAGCGGATTCGAACCGCTGTAGGAGCTTTTGCAGAGCCCAGCCTAGCCACTCGGCCACGACGCCTTTTTTCCTGTGTGTTTACAGGCTTGCAAATTTAAGCAAATATTTAAGCTTTACAATTTAAACGCTTTATTTTTTATTCATCAAATTCCGCCCGTAAAATTTGCCTTTTTTACGATGAAGCTTACCCTAGGTAGCCAACTTTGTATGCTGTGTTCTTCACGTTAGGGGGTGTTAGATTTAACATACAGCTTGCTTGTCAATCTTTTTCTATAGCCTTTTTTATGGCTATCGATACGATTGAGGTCAAATTCAGTCACATAGGTTAGGTGATGTGCCTTGATAAATGTGGGAGTGAGGTCTTGGTTAACTAAGAAGCCAAAGGCAGGGGGTTGGTCTGGAAGTTCAGTCAAGTCGTCAATGACCTGTACAGGTTCGCCTAATTCCCAAATTAACTCTGGAGTAACTTCGTATCCATACAGTGGCACGGTTTCTAATCCTGAAAGGCTTCGTAAATTGGACGGCGAATTAAAATGATCATTTCCGTAAAACAGTGGTGTCATTGGAAAACCGAGTAACATTACGCCTGGAAGCATTACGCAGGTAGCATACACCACCTGTTTATAGTTTTTTTGCCATAAATTGCGAATCAGAACAAGGCCAATTCCCAACAAGAATAATGCGGTAAGTAAAAAGGGAAGCCAATATCCCGTAAGGTTTTCCTTAAAATAAAAGTAGCCACCAAGGGGAAAGGCAACGCAGATTAGTGCGATTAGACCAAAGCCAAAATTGGCTATGAGGGTGTCTAGAAATTTTAATTTTTTTCCGTGTTGGATGAGGTAATTAAAAAAGAATCCGGTGTTTAGGGCCAGAGGAATTAACACAGGAAGAAGGTATCTCGATTTTTTTTCTGGAATTAAAGAGAGTAAGACAAGGCTAATCAGGGTCCATAACCATGTGAATTGATACGCTTTTTTATGCGTCACCCGTTTAATCATGAACGGATAGATCAAGCTAATAAGTGCAAAGAACGACCAAATCCCAGATTGGGTAAAAAAGCTCCAATAATAATACCAAGGGCGTACATTACGTGCGGTCCAGGCTAAGGTTTCTTTATCGGCAATGGCTTTGGCTGCGGAAGTGTCTGTAAGGTAAATATAAATGCCCCAGGTTAAACCAATTCCTGCAAATAGGAGCAAGGCGGTAATTAATGGAAATACCTTGGCCTTAAAATAGCGGTATTTATAGACGATACCGTAGGCGATTAAAAAGGGTAAGAGTAGGGCAAAAAAGGATACCGGACCTTTACTCATAAAGGAGAGTCCTAAAAAAATGCCCGCCACTAACCACGCCCGCCACTGCGGTTTAGGTGTTTCAAAACTCTGGAGTAATTTGTATATAGCAAATAGCATAAAGGCATGACAAAAAATATCCCATTGCCCATTTCTACCCGAAAAGATAACAAAAAACGAGGAAGCTAAGACTAGGCTATTGATAAAGGCCAATCGCTTATCTACAATCAGTTTAATAGAGAGTAAATAGCTAGTAAGCACCAAGAAAGTTGCCGACATGGCAGCGGGTAAGCGCAAGCCAAACAAGCTGTCTAGGCCAAAAATGGAGGCCGATATGGCCGTCAACCAGGTGGGGAGTGGAGGTTTTTCGTACCGAGGTTCTAAGCTTAGGGTGGTGTGAATCCAATGATCATGTGTTAACATTTCACGGGCGCTAATAAAATTACGCGCCTCCATGATATTGACATAGATGAGGTCTAAGTGGGAGAAAAATAACAGCAGACAAATGCCTAATAAAAATATCAAATAGTACGTAGATGACAATTTCATGCTATCTTAACTTCTTTTCTTCGACATTTTAATGGTGACCATGGCCACATTACCCCCTATGGGTGGGTTGATTTTAGACACCGAGACCGTGGCTTTTTTAATTAGAGAAATTTCTGTAAGCATGCGGTTAAGCATGTTGTTGGCTACCGTTTCTAGTAATTTGCTGCGAATAGCCATTTCCTCTTTAACAATTTTATTGAGGTGTACATAGTCAACCGTGTCTCCCAGTTCGTCTGTGGCTGCTGATTTTTTTAAGTCGGCTTTTACTTCGAGGTCAACGCGGTATTCAGAACCTATTTTACCCTCTTCATCTAAACACCCGTGATAGGCATATAAGCGAATATTCGTTACTTTAATAATCCCCATACGCGTAGAAATTTAGCACGTTTAGCAAAAAATGAATCCGATACGGTACTGCTTAGGCAGTAGCTACGGGTTTTTTACCCAATTCTTTAAGTTGTTTAAAATGTGATAGTATAGCCTCACGTGTTGTCTTGTACTCATGGTAAGGAAGGTTAAATTCCTTGGCAGTAGATTTTACAATTTTAGCCAAGTCTTTATAGTGAACATGACTGATGTGTGAGAATAAATGGTGTTCAATTTGACGATTCAAACCTCCTGTAAACCAGCCTACCAGCTTATTTTTGGGTGCGAAATTTGCCGTAGTAAACAATTGGTGAATGGCCCAGGTGTTTTTCATATTTCCTTCAGCATCGGGTACCACAACCTCTGTGTCAGGCATAACGTGTGCTAATTGAAAAGTTACACTGAGAATCAAGCCAGCAACGTAGTGCATCACAAAAAATCCGATAAGGATTTTCCACCAAGCAATACTTAACACCAAAATAGGAATCACTATCCAAATTGTGATATACACTATTTTAGAGATCGCTAAGATGGTCCATTGCCACGTTTTATTCGGTGATTTCCCATAAGACAATCCGCGTTTTAAGTAGTTGTACATTTGCTTAAAATCAGTGGTTATAGCCCAATTTATGGTGAGTAAACCATAGAGAAAAATGGAATAAAATTGTTGGTATTTGTGCATTTTATGCCAGTCGGCATGCTTCGAAAACCGAATTACACGTCCGGCATCAATATCTTCATCATGCCCTTGAATGTTTGTGTAGGTATGGTGAAGTACATTGTGTTGTACTTTCCAATTAAAGGCATTTCCAGCGAGAATGTAGATGCTACTTCCCATAAGGTTGTTGATCCATTTCTTACTAGAGTACGAGCCGTGATTTCCATCGTGCATTACATTCATCCCAACGCCAGCCATACCAATACCAATAACCACAGTCATTAATAATTGAAGCCATTGCGGCATGTCTAAGGTGAGGATTAAGAAATAAGGTAGTAAGAAAATAGTAAACATGACAGCGGTTTTTAGGTATAGTTTCCAGTTACCGGTCTTTTTTAAATTATTTTCTTTAAAGTACGTATTGATTCTTTTGTTGAGGGTCTTAAAAAATTTCGCAGAATCTACCCTTGAAAATTTAACAGTTATATTTGACATATTCTTTTAGTCTGAGTATTATATGCAAAATTACATCATTTTGCTTTAATTAGGTTATTTGTCTTCCAAAAATAACGTTAAAATGACAATATAGTGTAGTTTTGCAAGCATAAATTATGGAGAAGATAGAAAAATATTTTACAAATTTAACCCCAAAACAGCGGGATCAATTTGAGCAATTAGGTGAATTATATCGCTATTGGAATGCTCAAATTAATGTCATTTCCCGTAAGGATATCGATGCGTTATACGAGCGACATGTATTACATTCATTAGCCATTGCTAAAGTGTTAACGTTTGAAGACGGATCAAAAATACTCGATGTGGGTACGGGTGGAGGGTTTCCCGGAATTCCTTTAGCCATCCTGTATCCCAAGGTTAATTTTCATTTAGTCGATGCCATTGGAAAGAAAATTACCGTGGTTGATGAGGTGGTGAAAGCCCTTGGGTTACCCAATGTAAAAACCACGCATGGCCGAGCAGAAAAAGTCAAAGGAGAATACGATTTTATTGTGAGTCGCGCTGTCACCAATATGAATGACTTTGTAAAGTGGGTGCGCAAAAAGATTGCGAAAAAACAACGGCATCCAATTAAAAACGGAATTTTGTATTTAAAGGGTGGAGATTTGACCGAAGAGTTGCAAAATTTCCCTTCGTCCAAGATTACCCCCTTGAAACCCCTCTTTTCTGAAGAATTTTTTGAAACCAAAAAAGTGGTGTATGTGCCGCTAAAATACAAACCCTAATTGCGTTAAACTTAGGTAACTATTGGCGTTTATTCGTCTAACTCCTCAGGTTCTTTGTCTTTGTCAAGTCCCGTAAGACCCGCAGAAACAACAAACTTCATCACTTCTCCTGAATTTACATCTAAGTGCCTAATATTTGCTTTCGGAACAATAAATAGCTCTCCAGAAAAGTTATACGAATGCGGAAAATACACCGCAACCTTGTCCATTTCACCTAAAACTTCAAGGTTTTCTTCTGTAATAAAGCCTAGCTTTTCTAAATCCGAATTAAGGTTGACTCGCACCATTACAGGTTGATTGAATTTTTTTTCCTTACCAACAAAGGCAGAGAAGAGGTCGTTAAATGCCGTATAAATAAAATCAAGTAACGGTACGCGTACCAAGATGTTTTTAACTACTTTTTTAATGGGCTCCGCAATAAAGGTACGCCCTAAATAGCCCACTAAAATCAGTACTAGAATAAAAGAGACAAACCCAAGACCCGGTATTTCTATGTCAAAGATATGCAGTAATAATTTTTGAACTCCACCGTCAACCAAGGCAAAAATATAGTAGATAATTGCTACGGTTAGACCAATGGGGGCGATGTACAAAATGCCCTGAAGAAAATAATTAATCAGTTTTTTAGTGCTACTCATATGCGTGAATTTATAAGGTGTTTTTAATCCATTCTTGCACCACGGTATTCATATTTTTATCTTCTTTAAGGATGTATGAGCCGTGTTTGTTACCGGGAGCAATTCCCACAAGTTTATTGCCTGTAGTCATTTCATAGAGTTGTTTGGCCCATTTTTCTCGCATGCCGTTTTGTTCGTCTTCAGAAGCGATAAAGAGGGCGTTTTTAAGCGTAATGGGTTTGGTTTTACCGCTTAGATTTTGAGCAGCGGTGGTCTTTGCAGATAGTGCTACAACGGTTTTAACTCCATAGTTATCCGATGCGGCAGCCACACAGGCTAAATTAGCGCCAATGGATGCTCCAATAATTCCAATGCGATCTTGGTCAATGCGTTTGTCTTTTTTTACATACGAGATCGCAGCCAATAGATCAAGTGGAGCGCGATTAGGATTGTTAAATAAATCGTTCATATCGCCAGCGTCTTTTTCTGAATCGCCGTGATGGCGAATGTCATAGGCTAAAATAGCATAGCCTTCTTTAATTAAAAAGTTCCAAATGGCTCGTGATTTCCATTCGTTTCGGCTAGACCCTCCTTGATGAATAAGGATGACTACTGGTATTTTTCCACTACTAAACTGAGGAAGTTGATAGGTGGCTGAAATTTTTATACCGTCTCTTGTTTTGAAGCTGACTTCTTGAGCTTGTTTAGCAGATAAATGTAAGGTCAGGCCGAGAAAGGCGATCAAGATCAAATTTTTCATGTGTACATAATTTACGAACTACCATCGCTATGCTCCCCAATAGGGAAAAACGAAAGCCTAAAAACCCCATCGATAGGATGGGGTTTAAAGATACTAACTTATTGTTTTAAAAAGGGATATTTATAATCCGTTGGCGGAACAAAGGTCTCTTTAATGGTTCTATTTGAACACCAGCGTAAGAGATTCCAAACAGACCCGGCTTTATCATTGGTTCCTGAACCTCTAGCACCTCCAAAAGGTTGTTGTCCAACCACAGCTCCTGTGGGCTTATCATTAATATAGAAATTACCCGCTGCATTTTCTAGAGCGTCTGTAGCATAATCAATCACATAACGATCTCCACTAAAAATAGCACCTGTTAAGGCGTATTCAGAAGTTTCATCAACCAAGGTTAAACTCTCTTTCCACGCGTCGCTTTCGTATACATAAATGGTAATGACTGGACCAAAAATCTCATTACACATGGTGGTGTATTTTGGATCTGTGGTAACAATTACGGTAGGCTCAATAAAGTACCCTTTAGACTTGTCATGACCTCCACCGGCAATAATGGTGGCGCTATCATCCTTTTTAGCCGCATCAATATAGGCTGCTATTTTATCAAATGATCCTTCGTGAATAACCGCATTAACAAAATTTGAGGTGTCATCAGGAGCGCCCATTTTTACTGTTTTCAATTGACTCACAATCGTTTCTTTTACGTCATCCCAAATTGTACTTGGAATATATGCTCTTGAGGCTGCAGAACATTTTTGACCTTGATACTCAAAAGCTCCGCGCACAATAGCAGTACCTACTTGTTGTGGGTTTGAACTACTGTGGGCCCAGATAAAATCTTTACCACCTGTTTCTCCTACAATTCTTGGGTATGACCTGTAGTTGTGAATGTTTTCGCCAATTTGTTTCCAAAGCGATTGAAAAACATGGGTTGAACCCGTAAAGTGAATTCCAGAAAAATCGTTGTGAGCTAAAATAGTATCAGAAATCATTTTTGGGTCTCCATAAACAACATTAATCACACCGTCAGGAACCCCTGCTTCTTTAAATAAATCAACAATTACCTGGGCAGAGTACACCTGAGCATTAGATGGTTTCCATACGCATACATTCCCCATCATTACGGGTGCAGCACTTAAATTGGCACAAATAGAGGTAAAGTTGAATGGGGTAATGGCATAGACAAATCCTTCTAAGGCTCTGTACTCCATTCTATTCCAAATGCCCGGGGCAGATTGAGGTTGATTTGCATAAATTTCTGTCATAAATTCAACATTGAATTTAAAGAAATCAATCATTTCACAAGCTGCATCAATTTCAGCTTGAAATACATTTTTTGACTGTGCAATCATAGTTGCAGCATTCATCCGTGCTCTGTAGGGTCCGGCTAATAATTCAGCGGCCTTTAAAAAGATGGCAGCTCTGTGCTCCCATGAAGTTTTAGACCAAGCTTCGCGGGCAGCTAGCGCATTGTCAATTGCTTCTTCTACATGTTTCTTTTCTGCTAGGTGATACTGCCCCACCGTGTGCTGGTGATCGTGAGGAGGATGTATCGATACGGTATTTCCGGTTCTGATTTCTTTCCCACCAATATAAAAAGGGATGTCTACTTGTTCTTGATACATTTTTTTATAGGTCTCGAGTAACTCAATTCGTTCCGGACTGTTAGGTAAATACGATTTAACAGGTTCGTTCACCGCTTTTGGTACTTGATAAAATCCACTTGCCATTTCTTGTGTTCTTTTAATTAATTCAACTAATTTTGAACCGCGAAGTTACGATTTATTTATATGTGTACAGTAACCTTTTTACCCTTAACCGGGAATGATTTTATTTTCACCTCCAGTAGAGATATTCCCTATGACCGTGAAAAAGCAGCGCCACCAGAGCATTATGTTGAAGCGGGGGTTGCCTTGACCTATCCAAAAGACGGAAAGGCTGGAGGAACATGGATAGGCACAAGCGAGCAAGAGCGATTGGTCTGTTTGTTGAATGGCGGATTTGTTCATCACGTTTCTTTAGCGAGCTATCGTAAAAGTCGTGGTTTAATTGTTAAAGAGCTGCTTAAGACCACAGAGATTCTCAGTGGGGTTGAGGCAATTGACCTTTGTGGGGTAGAGCAATTTACCTTAGTGATAGTTGATTGGTCAAACGGGTTGAAATTATATGAGCTTGTTTGGGACGGAACAACCAAGCACATGACCCCCTTGCCGTTAGAGGCACGCATTTGGTCTTCCTCTACCTTATATGAACCAAAGGTAAAGCAATTAAGAGCGGAATGGTTTAACGCCTGGCAGGCAGAACATTCAACAACGGCAGCCGAAATGCTCGCGTTTCATCATACCGCCGGAATTGGAGATCCGCATATTGATGTAATGATGGATCGTGTAAAAGGAGGCACCGTTAGTATTTCGTGTATAGAAAAAAGTGATACCCAGCTGCGATTTTGGTATGAAGATGTAACAAATGGCCAAAAAACGCAACTAATTTATACACAACCGCAATAAATACACCTGTATATGGGGGGTGAAATACACTAAATTAGGGGGCAGTTCGTTTACCATAGCATCGGATATTTGATCCGTGGTTTTAGAGGTAATAAAGTTAGAATATATTGCTTGTTAGCACCAATAGTTTAGTAATTTTGCATCGTTCGCTATGATTAAAAAAAGTATCTACATATGTTGCCTCGGTCTCTTGATAATTTGCTCGAGCTGTTTTGAAATCATTGAAGAGGTTAGCTTGAATGATGATGGGTCAGGACATGTAAACCTCACCTTAAACTTAAGTCGCAGTAAAACAAAAATTAACTCCTTACGTCTTTTAGATAGTATTAACGATTATAAAGTTCCGACCGAAACTGAATTTAAAAAGGAGTTTGAAGAAATGGTACGCCAAGTAAAAGCAACGGCAGGGATAGTGGCGGTTAGCTACGATATGAATTTTGATGACTATATCTTTACCCTGTCTTGTGACTTTAGTGATATTGATGCCCTGAATAAAGTTATCACAAAATTTAATCCAGATAAGGCCGCATCAAACGGAGTAGCTCAAAAGCACTTTAGTTTTGATCGATCTAATAAAGTATTTAAACGCGACTATCCATACGATGTCGCTAAAGAATTTAACAAAGTTAAAATGGAAGATCGCGAAGTGTTAGAGAACGCTTCCATGACTACGATCTATCGTTTTTTGAGTCCCATTAAATCCGCTAAAAACGCCCAGGCAAAAATATCAGGTAGTCGTAAGGCTATTATGTTAAAAGTGTCAGCGAAGGATTTAATCAGCCAGCAAAAATCAATAAAAAACCAAATCATCTTACAATGAAAACCGTACAAAAAACGCTGTTAACACTATTATTTATTGCACCATTATTTTTGGTTGCACAGCAATTAGATCAACAAATTCCCGCTAATGTTCAAGCTGTAGCAACCGTTAATGGCGAAGAATTATTTTCTGCGTATTCCGTAGATAAATTTAATACGTCAAAACTAGGTCAGGAAATTATTAAAGAGTTAAAAAGAGATTTACCTAATTTTAATGGAATTCAAGATTTTGGAATTGACTTAGATAAAAAGGGTCATTTTTATTATCAGATGGAGGGAGAGGTAAGTTATTTTTCATTTCTTTTAGCGATTGACGATTATGAGCAATTTTCTAACTTTTTCGCAAAAGTTACCGACCTCGAAGAGGTTGAAAATTGGGAGGGTAAAACCATAATGATAGAGCGTGATGTTACCCTTATATTTGATCAACAAACACTACAAATCTGTTTTTCAGACCTACCCTATGATTATATCGATAGACACGAAGAAGAGCTGTCAAAAAAATACCCGAATTTAGAAGGCTATGAACTGCGACGAGAAGTGTCTAAAGATCTAATTTCTTCTCAGGCAAAACGTAATTATGCCAGTCGTCAGTCTATAACCTCTAATCGTTCCTATAAATCAAGCCACGATAAAAATGCCGATGCCAGTGTTTGGATAAAGAATTACGGTGGGTTAATGAATGATTATTACCAGGCAATTTACGGCTATCAGTTTAATTTTGACAATGCCTCTAGTGATCTACCTGACCTGAGTAAAATGGGTATTGGCGCAATGTCGGCAAATCTTTATTTTAACGATGGGAATATGCAGATTAAGAGTGAGATGGAGTTTAGTGACGCGTTGAAGTCAAGCATGAAAAAGATTTACAAACAAAAAATGAATAAATCGTTTTATAATTATGTTAATCTTGATACTGCATTAGGTTATATGACCTACTCGTTAAATACAGAAAACATGATGCAGGAGTATCCAAATTTACTTGTAGATATGTACGGAGGGGTATTGCCAGGGTATCAAGAAGAAATGGATGTAGTAGCAGAGTTATTTACCACCCTAATCGATGAGAAGGCTATTGGTGAATTGCTAACGGGTAACGCGTTATTTGTGATGGAGGATATTGGAGAAAAAGAAGTTGCGTATGTGACCTATGAATACGACGAAGAATACAATGAGAAAAAGGTAACCAAAAAGAAAAAAGAAATACTGCCTGATTTTACCATGATTTTAGGAACAAAACGAAAAGATTTGGCTACAAAACTTGCTAAGTTAGGTGTGAAGTATGACGTTATGACTGGAAGCGCTAATCGTTTTAAATTAAATGCCTCGTCCGATATACCGCTTGACTTGTATATGCTTTTAACCAATGATGCAATCATCTTAAGTACGCGAGAAAATGGTTTAGGGGGCAGAGCGCAAGGAACCAGCAGTGCAACGAAAAAACGGATTGACCAAAGCGGAATGATTTGGCACGTAAATATGCAAAAAATAATGCAGCGTGCACCGCTAGAAGAATTGGGTATGGACGGTAAGTCGATTGAACTCATCAATAAAAATTTTAAAAGCGCAACCTTAAGTTCATCAAAAATAAAAGGAAATACCGTGTCAAGTGAGTTTAAAGTGAGTGCTCCAGACAGTAGCACTAATTCGTTACAGTTATTAATGGATTTCTTTGAAGACGTAATGTAAGTAGCATGAAAAAAACGCTGGGCTATGTGGCAATTGCGTTAGCAGCAGTAGTCATTACGGTTGTTATTTTTAGGTATTATACGGGGTTAACGGCACCCACAAAGGTGCCTAAAAGCGCAACAACGGTGCTGCAAATTAACCTGCGGCAACTTGAAAAGAACCTGCTCCTTGATCTGTTAAGTCATCCGTTAAAGTATAGACGTCAAAAGCGTAAACGATCAGATTCTTTAAAGCGAAAATACAAATCCTTGACCCAAGGGGTGTCCATCCCAAAGGCAATGTATTTTTACAGAATGCCTAATTATCCGGGCTGGCATAGTGTACCCTTAACCTTGTCTAACCGGCAAACGTTTGAATCATTTTTAAACAAAGAAGGTTTATTAGCATCAGTATACGAGGAGGTCAGCATCTTCAGTATGAATCAAATTCATTTTTACCTGCGTGAAAATGAATTAGTCATTGGTGTTTCTGAGCAGCCGATTCAAGAGCAGCGTCACACACTGTTTACAGCAACACAATACATGGCGAGCGACAACGAAACGCTTGTCAATTTGGTGAACTCTTCGGCAGATCTCACTTTAGGTTTAAGCAGTGGGGAGTTAATCACTGGCACTTTTGAAAAAGGACGGTTTGTACTAGACGGTACCTTAGGCCCTTCGTTTGATGGCTTGTTAACAACCACACATGCGCATGCTCCAGGCGATATAGTTGGCTTAGATTTCAAGCTTAATACCGAAGCGTCAGTAGTTCCCACCTGGCTTAGTGATAACTTGAATGAACGTTTTGAGAAGTTTACCCACTTAGCGGTAGACAGTATCGCGCCGGCGTTAAATGGTTCGTTATCTATGCGGTTAACCGCTGTGAAAACGGTACAAGATACCATTGTAACCTATGCGTATGACGATAATTTTAACAAGGTAGAGACCATGTCGTTTCAGCAATCTACGCGACCTGATGCAAGACTTGCATTGGGACTTGAAAAGCAGGCGAGGCTCTATGATTATTTTGTTCAGCAAGAAGCCATTCAACTTGTGGAAAGTCGCCCGGTATTTACGCCTATCCCTGTATATTCGTTACGGCCGGAAGAGGTCAACGACCAGTTTGTACTCACCACTGGAGAAGTTGCGGAGGCAGCAGAGTTTGAGGTGATAAAATTTGCATTTAAATTCAGGCCGGCAGCCTATCTTGAGCAGCCCTTAGAAATTCCATTATCTGCAGCGGTAAAACGATTTTTTGCCATGACAGCATCGATTGAAATGATGGTAGACAACAAGAATCAACTAAGTGGAGCGATTGTATTTTTAAATCCCTACCGTAATTTTTTAGCGCAATTAATTCGCCCTTAAGTTAATACATAATAAAGGAGATAATCATCAGCGCAAACAGTCCGATAAAAGCTAGAACGAAGAAGGATAGATTGGCTAGGCAAAATTTTAAAAAGGTTTTAAATCGGCCCTGTTTGTAAAAACGCCGCATCGCGATGTACAGGTATATGACAAAAAGCAGTACAAATACGAAGTAAAAATATTTGTGATGGCCAAAGGCAAAATAGGCTAATGTAAAGAGCAGTAGTAATAAGAAAAAGACCGACTGTGTATAAAAGACAAAGACCAGATGTTCCATATAGGAATAGTTTCTACGCACATATAAGAGTTTTAGAATTAAAGCAAATAGCGGAAGGATTAAAAATATGGTCAAGGAAAGCCCCGAAAACATTTTTTCTGCAAATTGCGAATCGTCTTGGAAAATTTTTTCAAAATTTTGGACTTTTTTTTGCACAAAACGATTCCAAAAAGTAGGTTCTAGCCGTAAAGATTGTAAGGCTTTGGCAGGGGATTGTGGTGGGTTATGACGTTGAAATTCTTTGAGCACATCCATTTTTTTTATAATTCCAGGATTGGAGGCTAAAACAGATGCTAGGGAGTCGTTATAGGCCAATAATTGATCGCCTTCATAGATTTCGTACTGGAAGGCTGTCATTTTTTGTATAGGGTTTTCTAGGGGTTCCTCGTCGTCTATAGAAGAAAAAAACGTACTTAAAATTCCAAAAACTAGGAAAAAAACTAAGGATATGGCGAGGTAAATCCGAAAAGGATTTACAAGGCTTTTACGTTTGCCGTAGATAAAATCATAGGCGGTTTTACCGGGCTTGATCAAAAGCGGAATAAGGGTATTCCATAGCCTTGAGTCGTAGGCAAAAAGGTTGCCAAAAAATTCGTCAAGAACGATAGTAAAGTTAAGTGGATTAACATTGTTGCGTTGTCCGCATTTTGGGCAAAAATTTTCATCGCCCTCCAAGATAGCATCGCAATTTAAACAGACATTGCCTTTTTGACGAGCTGGAAGTTTATCCTTTTGCTTCTTTTTATTTTTAAACCATGTAAACACGGTTTAAAAGTAAGTTAATTTTCTTAATTAGAAATTGCAGGAACGCTTAACTGAAAGGAAGGGATTAAAATTTTAAGCTTTTTAGTCGTTGTGAAGTTAATCATATTGAAAAAACCCTTCATAGATCCAATTGGGGAGGTAAGGTTGCAATACGAACTATACGTGTAGCTTTTTTTTGGTTTTAGGATGGGTTTCTCGCCAATAACTCCTTCTCCTTCAATAATTTCTAGACTTTTTAAGGCGTCAAAAATTTTCCAGTGTCTACTGACTAATTGTACCGAATCATTACTTTGATTCTCAATAGTTATACTATAGCTAAAAGAGAAATACTTACGTAGATTTTGATAGGCAGTACCCTCAAATTTTGTCTTAACCGAAATTTTTATTCCGTTAGTTACTTGTTGAACCATAGTAATATACCTTCTTAAACACGTGAAACAAATATATTAATCTTTTTTCGATTAATTATAAGTAGGATGCAGAAACTGACCTTTAGTTGCGTAATTTTTCTACTTTGGTTTTACCAAAGCCAATAATTCGATCATATCGCGTTCCAAAGGGACGATGATAAACAAAAACAGCGTATTCATTTTCGGTTTGGTAAAACGACCCTTCCACTAAATTTGGAGCTATTTTTTTGGTCTTGTCTGCCGCCATATAGGTGTAATTATAAAACCCTTGTTTTAACAGCAGCTGTCCGGTATACCGCTTTTCATCGGGATGATAACGAAGTTTGTTTTCTTCCGTAAGGCGCCAGTTATTAAAGTTGCCATAAATATAGAGGTCATGATTGTCATAAGGTTCTGCTAACAGCGAAAAATAGACCATGGCATAGTCTGCTTCTAGGGCATTGTCGTCACTGTCAATGGTTCTGACCAAAAAGTTACCGTTTATATCTGGGTTATACGTGTAGGGTACGTCTGCTCTTGGCTCATCACTGTAAAGGTAGGTGTGAAAGATATCATCTAGGTTAATTCGAGCAATTTTATTGACAGGATTTCGAATTTCTTTGGTGTCAAAAAAGAGGAATTCATTTCCACCCCCAAAAGAGAGTTCATTTTGATTGTAAATAAGTTGCGTGCCGCGATGAAATTGAGGTAGGACATTTTTACGCTGTTGATGCCAGTCAAAATTTTTAATTAGGGTTAATTTAATTTCAGTGTTGGGGTTGTTGATGCGGTAATTGGGGTAATTAATTAAAACTTCCAATCGTTGCGCACTATTGATATCGGCAATGGTTTTGCTTTTATGGGCACTAACGCCAACGGTGACTAAGGGTTCATACACCATAAAGGCGCTGCTAAAAACAACTTCATCATTCTCGTCGAGAACAGCAATCACATAGTTTCCGCTTATTTTTAGCGCGGTATGTTCGTTAGGAATGCTAAAGCTGTAGTGGGTGTAGGGTTGAAAGGTATTGAAGGATCGTTCAAAATTTCGAATGCGATCGGCGCTATACCCCTCAATGAATTCAGTATTGGCCAAGCCGGAAGGCTTCCAATTATAATCGTAATGCGTAAGTTGATAGGTGTAATCTTGCTGATCATCGCTGAGGTCGTCAAAGGAAATGGTAAATCGATCGCCAAGTTTGATCATTGGGCTAAAATCATTGACGTATTGATTAAAGAAGGTCACCGTTTTTATATGTTGAGGTGGGGTAACGAGAACATCAATTTGTGCGATAAGCGGATTGATTAAAGAAATCAATAGGGTAAAGGAAAGTGATAAGGAGTAACGTGTTTTCATGATAAAGAATTCCTTGCAAAAGTTGTTCCGAATTTAATTCCACCCAACAATGCTTAGGTTTGATTAATTTGGGAAAGCTAAACTACTTATTTTTAATTGAAATAAGCGAAAAAATAAAACCCTTAGGGCAAGAAATACAGGGATTAATCCGTTTGTGTCTGGAAAACCTGATAAATAATTGCATGAGCTTATTTAGAATTAATATAAATAATAATTGAGTCATATAAAAAGTCAAAAATCATCGTTAAAATATTTAAATTTGCACCGTTTTTAAGGACAAAAAAATAAAACCATCATATGTCACAAGACATTCGTATCAAAAAAGGCTTAGATATTAAGCTTGTGGGCGAGGCAGACAAAAATACCACATCACTTCCTATTGCTAGTGTGTATGCTGTAAAACCCGATGATTTTCATAAAATCACACCAAAACTTATTGTAAAAGTAGGCAACGAGGTTAAAGCGGGACAAGCCCTGTTTTACGCGAAGTCAAATGAGCAAATTTTATTTCCTTCTCCGGTAAGTGGCGAGGTTGTTGAAATTGTTCGAGGGGCGAAGCGTAAAGTTTTGGCTGTAAAAGTTTTAGCAGACAAAGAGCAGACGTTTCAAGATTTTGGTAAAAAAGAAATTTCGCAATTGAGTGGAGAAGAGGTTAAAAACCACCTCTTAGCTTCGGGTTGTTGGCCGTTTATTAAAAAGCGACCTTATGACGTGGTTGCCAATCCGACGGAAGCGCCAAAGTCGATTTTCATCTCAGCATATGCGTCGGCACCTTTAGCGGCCGACCTAAATTACACCTTATCTGGAAAGGAAGCCGAATTACAAGTGGCTGTTTCAGCCCTTGCTAAATTGACTGAAGGAAAGGTACATATTGCTGTTGGAAAAGGAGAGAAATCGCCCTTAGCAGACTTGAAGAACGCAGAAATTCACCGCGTTTCTGGTCCTCATCCAGCAGGGAATGTAAGTGTTCAAATTGCTAAAATTGATCCAATTAATAAAGGAGAAGTAGTATGGGTAGTGAATCCACAAGATCTTGTCATTATTGGAGAATTGTTGTTAACTGGTAAGTTTAACGCAAAACGCACCCTTGCCTTAACAGGATCTAGGATAGAGGCCCCACAGTATGTTGAGGCCATGATTGGAATGAGTATTGAAGCCTTAGTGGGCGATCAGATTGTAGAGAAAAACACACGCGTTATAAGTGGGAATGTATTGTCTGGAACAGCAGTGGGTACGCAAGATTACTTAGGGTATTACGACAATCAAATCACGGCCATCCCCGAAGGAGATGACTATGAATTTTTTGGATGGAATAAGCCAATTTTTAATAAAATATCTACCTCAAGAGCCTTGACTTTTTCTTGGTTAACCCCAAATAAAAAATTCGATCTCACCACGAATACCAACGGAGAGCATCGTGCATTTGTGCTTACCGGAAATTATGAAAAGGTTTTTCCATTAGACATTTTCCCCTTGCAAATTCTAAAAGCTTGTTTGTATAAGGATTTAGATGAGATGGAAGCGCTAGGGATGTATGAGGTTGCACCAGAGGATTTTGCCTTGACTGAATTTATTTGTGTATCAAAGCAACCCCATCAGAAAATCATCAGAGAGGGATTAGATTTAATGTTAGAAGAAATTGGCTAAACAATCAACACCATGGGTTTAAAACAAAATTTACATAAGTTAAAAGAAAAGTATAAAGGCACCAAAATGGCTCCTGCATTTAATGCAATCCATACCTTTTTATACTTACCAAACGAAACCACACACGGGGGTACGCATATCAAAGCAGCTGATGACCTTAAAAGAACGATGAACATCGTGATTATGGCCTTGGTTCCATGTTTAATTTTTGGGATGTTTAATGCCGGATATCAACATCATGTTGCAACGGGTGAAACCTCGGTAATAGCCAATAGTTTTTTTAGCGGTTCTTTTTGGAACTTCGACAATTTTTGGGTTGGATTTTTAAAGATTTTACCTTTGGTTATTGTCTCTTATGGCGTTGGTTTAGCAGTTGAATTTATTTTTGCAGTAATCAAAGGACATGAAGTAGAAGAAGGATATTTGGTTACCGGAATGCTAGTACCTTTAATTGTACCAGTAGATATTCCACTATGGATGCTAGCGGTTGCCGTTATTTTTGGGGTGGTCATTGGAAAAGAAGTTTTTGGAGGAACTGGAATGAATGTCTTAAATCCGGCCTTAACTATTAGAGCCTTCTTATTCTTTGCCTATCCAACCTGGATGAGTGGTGATAAAGTATGGGTACACGGTGCAGTTGAAAGAGCACAAGAAATGGCAAGCGGAGCTAATGTAGATGCGATCTCTGGAGAAACCATCTTGGGAAGTTTAGCGCAATCACAGCCAGTAAGTTATTCTACGTGGGATATGTTTTTCGGATTTATTCCGGGATCAATAGGAGAAACCTCCACCTTTTTAATCATGTTAGGCGCCCTGTTCCTTATTTTTACTAAAATTGGAAGTTGGCGTATAATGTTGAGTGCAGTGATTGGTGCCCTCGTTATGGGATACCTATTTAATATGGTTGTTGATGCCGATATTATAACAAGTGGAAGCAAATTTTACGGTTTAATGAGTCTTGAATTCTGGCAACACCTACTCATAGGAGGTTTAGCCTTTGGAATTGTCTATATGGCTACAGATCCAGTGACGGCTGCGCAAACAAATAAGGGGAAATGGATCTATGGATTCTTAATCGGATTTATTTCTGTGATGATTAGGGTGTTTAACCCTGCTTACCCAGAAGGTGTAATGTTAGCCATTTTATTGATGAATGTGTTTGCACCAACGATTGATCATTTTGTTGTACAGGGCAACGTAAAAAGAAGACTAAAGAGATTAAAAGCAAAAACAGTTTAAATTATGGCGAATAAAACAGATAGCAACGTATATACGGTACTATTTGCCATTGGAATGGTAATCGTGGTAGGATCAATATTGGCTTTCTTAGCCTCTGTGTTTAATCCTCAAATTTCGTTAAATAAAAAATTAGAAAAACAACAAAATATTTTGTTTTCTATGGGAATTAACGAAGCTACGCTAACTAATGATGAGGCGGATGTGAATACGTTTGTACCCACAACAGAAGTGACAGCGGTATTTAAAAAATACATTAAAGAACAGGTCGTTGTTGAAGGAGATGAAGTGAGCCAAGATAGTTTAGCTTACTTAATTGATTTGAAAAAGGAAACTGAAAAGGCGAAAGACCCTAATTATACCCGAAGATTACCCGTGTTTATTGGTGAAAAAGACAATGAGAAATTTTATATCATTCCGGTAAGAGGCTCTGGTTTATGGGATGCAATTTGGGGATACATTGCCTTAAATGAAGATTTGAATACCGTTAAAGGGGCCTACTTTGATCACAAAGGTGAAACACCTGGACTTGGAGCCAATATCAAAGAAGCCTATTTCTATGATGATTTTAAAGGAGAGGAAATTTTTGACGGAAATCAGTTTAAAGGAATTACCGTAGCAAAAGGAAACGCTGACCCTAAAAATTTAGACAAAACCGATCACGAAGTAGATGCAATTGCTGGAGCTACTATTACGGGTGACGGTGTAACCGCAATGATTAAAAAAGATTTAGCCATGTATTTGCCTTTTTTCGAGTCCATAAAGAACGCAGCAAATTAAGCAATACATAACCTATATAAAGAACCATATCTAATAAACAACCTGAAATGGCAGAAGTAGCAGAACAAGAAGAAATCGTAAAAGTACCAAAGGAGCCCTTGTTTTCTAAGAAAAATAGAAAGCTAATTACGGATCCCTTAACGGATAATAACCCCATCACCATTCAGGTGTTAGGTATTTGTTCAGCCTTGGCGATTACAGCACAGTTAAAAGCCTCTATTGTGATGGCTGTTTCGGTGCTATTCGTATTAGGCGTAGGAAACGTGGTAATTTCGTTAATGCGAAACATTATCCCGTCAAAAATTAGAATTATTGTCCAACTTATTGTCGTAGCTGCATTGGTAATTATTGTAGACTTAGTGCTTAAGGCATTTGCCTATGAGCTGAGTAAGGAATTGTCTGTATTTATTGGACTGATCATTACCAACTGTATAATCATGGGACGTTTTGAAGCCTTTGCCTTGGCCAACGGGCCTTGGAAATCGTTTTTAGATGGAATAGGAAATGCGGCAGGATACGGAATAATTTTAATTATTGTAGGGTTCTTTAGAGAGCTCCTAGGTTCTGGAACTTTATTAGGAATTGCTGTATTGGGAGACCCCATAGAGAAAACAGGATTATATGCCCTAGGTTATGAGAATAATGGATTTATGCTATTATCTCCAATGGCCTTAATTGTAGTGGGCTTAATTATTTGGGTTCAACGCAGCAGAAATAAAGCATTAATAGAAGACTAAATAGTGATTAGAAGAAGGAAAAAAGCCTTCAACAAAACACTTAAGAAAATACATTATGGAACACTTAGAGTTATTTTTTAAATCAATCTTTATTGACAATATGGTATTTGCCACCTTCTTGGGGATGTGTTCATACCTTGCCGTTTCTAAAAAGGTGTCTACCGCTATCGGTTTGGGAGCCGCGGTAATCTTTGTATTGGCTGTAACCGTGCCTTTAAACTGGTTGTTAGATCAATACGTTTTGAGAGAAGGAGCATTAGCTTGGCTAGGTCCAGAATACGCTAGCTATGATTTAAGCTTTTTATCATTTATCATGTTTATTGCAACCATTGCAACCATGGTACAATTAGTAGAAATTGTGGTAGAGAAATTCTCACCATCGCTTTATAATTCCTTAGGGATATTTCTTCCGTTAATTGCAGTAAACTGTGCAATTTTAGGAGGATCACTCTTTATGCAATCAAGAGATATTGCCACCTTGGGCTTAGCACTAAATTATGGAGTGAGCTCAGGTATTGGATGGTTCTTGGCCATTTTAGCCATTGCAGCTATTCGTGAAAAAATCAGGTATTCATCAGTGCCAGCACCCTTACGTGGATTAGGGATTACCTTTATCTTAACCGGATTGATGGCTATTGGTTTTATGAGTTTTGGAGGGATGCTAACAGGAGGTGATGAAGGCAATGCAAAACCAAGCACAGAACAAGTAGAAAATACCAAGAAAATTGAGCAAGACGTTAAAAAACTCGCCAAAGAAAAAGAAGCAGTAGAACTAAAAACAGCCTTAAATCAATAATATGATCTTAGCAGTTAGCACCGTAGGTACCATAGTCGCAACCGTAGTGGCTTTTTTAACCATTACCCTAGTATTGGTTAGCCTTTTATTATATGTAAAACAAAAACTATCTCCATCAGGACCGGTAAAAATTACCATTAATGGTGAAAAAGAGATTGAAGTGGCCTCTGGAGATTCACTGTTATCTACACTAGGTGCACAAAAAATATTTTTACCTTCTGCATGTGGAGGAGGAGGAACCTGTATTCAATGTGAATGTCACGTTCTTGAAGGTGGAGGAGAAGCCTTGCCAACAGAGACACCGCATTTTACGCGAAATGAATTAAAACACGGTGCGCGTTTAGCCTGTCAAGTAAAGGTAAAACAAGACATGAACATTACCATTCCTGAAGAAGTATTTGGAATTAAAAAATGGGACGCTACCGTAGTTAGAAACTATAATGTAGCCTCATTTATTAAAGAGTTTGTGGTAGAAATTCCAGAAGACATGGGCTATAAAGCAGGAGGGTATATTCAAATAGAAATTCCTCCATGTACCGTGAACTATAAAGATATGGATATTACGGCACATCCTGAAGAACACGAAACTCCAGACAAGTTCCAACAAGAGTGGGATAAATTTGGACTTTGGCCTTTGGTGATGAAAAATACAGAAACTGTAGAAAGAGCATATTCAATGGCTTCTTACCCTGCTGAAGGAAGAGAAATTATGTTGAACGTTCGTATTGCAACGCCCCCATGGGATCGAAATAAAAATGGATGGATGGACGTGAACCCTGGGGTAGCTTCGTCGTATATTTTTAATCAAAAACCTGGTGATAAAGTCGTGATTTCTGGACCTTATGGTGAATTCTTTATCAATGAGTCTGATGCAGAAATGCTATATGTTGGTGGTGGAGCCGGTATGGCGCCAATGCGTTCTCACCTATATCACTTATTCAAAACCGTAAAAACAGGAAGAAAAGTAACCTATTGGTACGGTGGACGATCTAAACGTGAATTGTTTTATTTAGATCACTTTTACCAGTTAGAAAAAGATTTCCCAAATTTCAAATTCTATTTGGCTTTATCAGAACCTTTAGAAGAAGACAATTGGAAGGTTAAAGAGAGTTTAGATGCGCCTGGAGATGGTTTTGTTGGTTTTGTACACAATTGTGTAATTGATAATTATTTAAATCACCACGAATCACCTGAAGATATTGAATTGTACTTCTGTGGTCCTCCATTGATGAACAAGGCGGTACAGAAAATGGGTGAAGACTTTGGAATACCAGATGAGAATATTCGATTTGATGATTTTGGAGGGTAATCCTTTTAAATAGATACTAAAAAAGACCGATTTAATCGGTCTTTTTCTTTTTAAGGGAAGTAGCCTTATGCTTATTCCCGCACAGTTTTTAGGCGCCTTACGCCTTGCAATTTACCATCCAATTAACGCCAAATTGATCTGTACAGCGACCAAAGTAGCCCCATGATCGTTCCCTAAATTGGTGATGAATGGTACCTTGGGCCGATAAGTCTGTAAACAATTTTTTTGCAGCCCTTTCATCCTCGAGATCAACGCTCATGTGGATTTGATTTCCGTGGTTTATGGGAGTGTCTGGTGCGGCATCATAGGCCATAAAATGCACTCCTTTCCCTTTCAATTCGGCGTGTTGTAACTTTTGACGAAAAGAGGAGGGTACGTCTATTTTTTTGTCTTCATAGGTCTGTCTATTTTTAATTGAGGCATTAAATAATCCACTATAAAAATGGAGTGCTTCTTGACAGTTGCCATCAAAGGCTAAATACGATTGTATATTCATGGTGCTTTTCTTTTAAGGTTAAAGCCACAAGGTACAGCAATGTAAGCGGTAGGATTAGCGCAAAAGCAAGTTCTTTTAATCCAAATAATTCCGTAACCAAGGGGTGGTAACTTTACTAGATTGCATTCCAAAAGTAATGATTGGTGGCTTGGTCAAGAGAAAAGCCAGCGCGTGGATACAACTTATTTCCTATAGTATTAGAAATTTCTGTTTCTAAGATGAGTCCGCAAGCTTGCGTCTCATAGACCAGCTTTTTTGCGGCGTCAATAAGTTGAATAGAAATGCCGTTGCCACGGGAAGAAGGACGAACATACAAATCATTTAATAACCATAACTTTTGCATTCGTGTGGAAGAGAAGAGGGGATAGAGTTGTACAAACCCCACTACGGCATAATTGGGGTCTTCTGCCACATAAATAATAGATTCTTCTTGATGCATCCGCGCGGTTAAAAATTGTTTGGCTGCGGGTATGTTTGTGTATTTTCCATAAAATACCCGGTAGGCATCAAAAAGGGTGGCAAGGTCATCAAGGTGGCTAAGATTTGCTTTTTGTACAATCATAAAGGTGTGGTTTAAACAAAATTAAGGGCAAACTACAATGCAGCTTGCCCAGTATAAATATGGTTTGTGATGTAGGTTAACCTAAATAAGAACGCAACATCCACATGGTTTTTTCTGCTTCAGAAATATAGTCGCTCATTAAGCTGGCCGTTCCTTCATCATTGGCATCTGAGGCAATACTGAGAATTTGTCTTTCCTTGTCTAAAATAGTACTTAAATTAGTCATGACAATTTGTACGCCCTCTTTTCCGTCGTGAACCCCTTTTTCTTCTTTAATTTTAGAATGGGCAAGGTAGTCGCTAAAAGCGTGCAGCGGAGTTCCTTCTAAGGTTAACACGCGCTCAGCGATCTCGTCTACTTTGATGATGGCATCATTGTAGTACTCTTCAAATTTGAGGTGTAATTCAAAAAAATTACTCCCCTTAATATTCCAGTGTAAACCGCGTAAATTTTGATAGAACAATTGGTAATCAGCAAGTAATTCATTTAACTTTTCGCTTAAACTTGTGGCTAATTTTTGATCAATTCCGATGGTATTTTTCATATCGTATATTTTTGTAGATTCGTATAAAATTCTAGGACAAAGTTGCGAAATTTAACGATATAAAACAAATTGATAGTTTTTATATTGTCATCAATTATAACTATCGTAAAGGACTGTTTTTTTGTTTTATTCAAAAAAAAAATTGGGCCTAGGTAACGAATTGTTTTACCCCGTGCAATTGCACAAACACATCAAAAAAAGACGGCTAAATGAAACCGCTAACTGCACAAGAATTACATAATTTAGGGATGAATATAGTGGGTGAAAAACTGCAGGCTATGGGGTATGAATTTGTAGCCATTAACAGCACACTTAAGCGTCATCCACAATTTGTATTATATAAAAAGGGAGAACCGACTATTTTTGTTTTGGTCAAGGTAACCTCTAATTTAGAACAAGCACAAAGCTTCGATGTAATTTGGATGGAAACCTTTAAGCAGCACGCCATAGCACAAGAGGCTAAGGTGTGGTTTGCAGGGGTAGGGATTGCTAATGCGGAAAGCGTTGAAATGCCGGTTTTTAAAGATCAACCCTACTATGTTGCCTTTGACGATTTTATAAAGATACTCGATTAGCTTTAGTTTTGTATCTTAGAGCTATCTATGAATTGGCCATTAGTCATACTACTGCTGCTTAGTTTCATTGCAGCGCTAAGTGTAATCCTGTACTTTTTTCAAGAACGGTTTATTTTTCATCCAGAAAAACTTCCAAAAGACTTTGTGTTTTACTATGAGAATCAGCACGTAGATGAGTATACCCTTGAACTAAAGCCGGGGGTGCAAATTAATGGCTTACACTTTAAAGTAGCACAGCCCAAAGGCGTGGTTTTTTATTTAAAAGGAAATTCAAAAAGCATTAAAGGTTGGGGGAAATTTGCAGTAGATTTTACCGTTCATGGCTGGGATGTAATTATGATTGATTATAGAGGTTTTGGCAAGAGTACTGGAAGAAGAACGCAGCAGCGAATGAAGGACGATGTATTGGCAGTGTACGATAAAATAAAGGAAAAGGTTGACGAACAACATATTGTTATTTATGGGCGTTCTCTTGGTACGGGTTTGGCCACCAAAGTGGCTTCTGTCAACAATCCGCGAATGCTTATATTAGCGTGTCCCTATTACAGTATCTCTACCAATGTAAAGCGCTACCTCCCATTTCTACCCTTGGCTTTGGTTTTGCGGTTTTCAATGCCAACGTATAAGTGGATTAAATATGTGCGTTGTCCAATTAATCTTATTCACGGAACCAACGATAAGATCATTCCGTTAAAATCGAGTATTCGCCTGTCTAAGGTAAATCCAATTCGCACCCGACTTTATCCAATTATAGGTGGAGGACATAAAAATTTGCACAATTTTGAGGCGTATCACCGAGCGATAAAAGAAATTTTATACGCAGGTCCAAAGGAGGAGATTGATCGAAAGAATACCAGTATTGATTTTGTACGTAAAAAGTAAAACCAATAAGAAAAAGATGATTAAGAAGAGCATAATAGGGGGGAGTATTATTTATGGTGTAGTGCTTTTAGGATTCTATTTATTTCAGGAAAAGGTAGTATTTAGATCTAAAAAATTGGCACAGGATTTTAAATTTTCATTTGTCAAGCCATTTAATGAGATTACTTTTGCTTCCAACGACAACGGACGTATACATGCCTTGCATTTTACGGTAGACAAGCCAAAGGGTATTCTATTATATTTTCATGGCAATAAGGGGAACTTAGCGCGTTGGGGAGAAATCGTATCGCCGTATACGGCCTATAATTATGACGTTTTTGTTATGGATTACCGCGGGTATGGAAAAAGTAATGGAAAGCGCAGCGAGCGTGCCATGTATGCCGATGCATTAAAGGCTTATGAACAGGTCAAGGCCCTGGGCTATGCAGAACACGAAATTGTGGTCTACGGTCGGTCATTAGGCTGTACCTTTGCTACCTATGTGGCTTCAATGAATCAGCCAAAACAAGTTATACTAGAAGCGCCGTTTAACAGTTTGCGCGAAATAGTGAGACGTAAGTTTCCACTTTTACCCTATAAATTCCTATTAAAATACCCCTTCAACACAAATCAATTTATTGCTAATGTTACATCACCAACTGTTATTTTTCACGGTGATCAAGATGCCTTAATTCCAATCGCATCGGGCAGGCAACTTTATGACTCGGCCAATAAGGCCAATACAGCCTTTATTCCCATTCAAATGGGTACTCATCACAACATCACCACATTTGACGCCTACACCGAGAAATTAAAAACACTTTTAGATTAAGCCCCTTTTTTTACGGACCTAGGTATGGAATCAGCGGTGTTTTAAAGCAGTTGACTCCTCAGGAAATAGCAAAAAAAAACCGCCCATTGGGCGGTTTTTTAATCATGTATGTATGGCTTAATTTCCTGCTGGAGTTCCATCAGGCTTTTGCTCTAACACATCAAAGAATTGATCTAATTTAGGAAGAATAACAATTCTTGTTCTTCTGTTTCTAGATCTTCCTTCAGCCGTGTCATTAGATGCTAACGGTAGGTATTCACTTCTACCTGCAGCGATTAAGCGCTTCGGATCAATTTGGTAATCGTTTTGTAAAACACGTACTACTGAAGTGGCGCGTTGTGTACTTAAATCCCAGTTGTCTTTTGTTCTTGCCGTATTGATTGGTTTGTCATCTGTATATCCTTCAACCATAACTTCCATTTCTGGTCTTGCAGAAATTACGGCAGCTACCTTCGCTAAAATTTCTTTTGCTTTTGTAGAAATTACAGAGCTTCCACTTTTAAATAATAATTTGTCATTAATTTCAACGTATACCACTGTTTTCTCTACATTAACAATGATGTCTTCGTCTTGGATACCATCCGACAATACACTTTTTAAATTCACGGCTAAGGCGAGGTTGATAGAGTCTTTTTTAGACATCGCACCTCTAATTCCATTAATGTATCTGTCTTTTTCGCTTAATTGAGCAACCACATCTTTAATATTGCTACTTGCCGATTGTGATAAGTTGGTTAAACTTTCAATTTGGCGAATATCATTTTCTCTACTTTCTTGCAAAAATTTATTCTGTGCAGTCAAACTTTCAACTTGATTTGCAAATTTATCTTTTTCAACTTGGCATTCTAACACTTTAGCTTTCGCCTCAGCTAATTGAGACTGTGCAGCGTTAAATTGCGTTTCTAAGTCAGCATATTTCTTTTGCGATACACATGAGCTTAATAAAATTGAGGAAACAATTGAGAGGTAAAGTATTTTTCTCATAATCTTAGAGGTTATTTTTAAATGATAATTAAGCTACGAAGTTATTAAAAAAAATCCACCTCTTTATATAAATTAATAGATTTTTCCGTACAAAATAGATTAATTTTGACGGGATTAAATAAAAAACAAATTACAGTATGAAATTGAAGCTCATTCTTTGTTGTTTTACCCTTGTTTTCTTTTCGTGTAATTCGAAAATTTCAACAAATCCCCACGCCTTACACGGAAAAGCATTTGGCACCACATTTAGCATTACATATTTTGGAGGGGATCTAGCTGAAGATCGGGTTGCCGATTCTATATACGCACGGTTTGATCGGTTAAATCAGTCGCTTTCGACATATATTGAGGGATCTGACATTTCAAAAATTAATCAAGGAGACTCCAACGTTGTGGTGGATGCCTACTTTACAGAGGTTTTTGAAAAATCAAAGAAAATTTACCGTGAAACAAAGGGCGTTTTTGACCCGACCATAGGTGCCTTGGTCAATGCGTGGGGATTTGGACCTAATTCTGCGAAACAGAAGGTAGATAGCTTGTACCTTGACGCGTTACGTGCTAAGATAGGATTTAACAAGGTGTCTTTGCGCAACGGAAAGGTGGTGCAAGAACAACCCGTTTATTTTGATTTTAATGCCTTGGCCAAAGGATATGCCCTTGATTTGGCGGGGCGCTATTTGGAAGCGCACCGTATTACCAATTATTTAATAGAAATTGGCGGAGAAATCCGGGCGCGAGGGAAGCACTTGGGAAAAGATAAAGCATGGACGGTTGCTATTGAAAAGCCTAATTTTGACGGTACAAGATCTATTGACAAAGTGATTCATTTAACCAATCAATCGATGGCAACCTCAGGCGGCTATCGAAAATTTAATATAGACAGTCTTACTGGAAACAAATATATTCATATCATTGACCCACAGACAGGCTATCCATCACAAAGTAATTTACTGAGTGTATCTATTATAGCGGCACTGGATTGTGCAGATGTGGATGGATATGCTACGGCCTTATTAGCTATGGGGCTAGCTGATGCAAAAATGTTTCTATCCGAACGACCTGATTTAATAGGTGTTTTAGTATATAGCGACGAAACAGGCAACCTCAAACACTTTTTAAGTTCAAATTTTGAGGGTCTTAATGACAGCTTCTAATTCAAACATATAATCCCGTTTTTTAATAGAGGGGGCATAGGTAAAGCCTTCTACCACTAAAACGCGCTTATTTGCTTCGTCAATAACGGTGTAATTTAAAAAAGGTCCAGCCATATAATCGCCAGACACTTCCCATTTACCTCGGGTTTCAAAAGCAGGTAAACCATTAAAATCAACCGCATTAGTATAGGGTGTGTAGGCCGCTTCTGTGATCATATACGTTCCGTCAAATTGACCCGGTATATATTTTTTACCAATGCGATTTCGTTCAGCCGCAATATTGTTGGCAATACTATCACGATTTAAGTAGGGCACTTCGTAGGCAATAAGATTCATACTTCCTTTGTTAATTTCCTGTCTAAACCAGAGGAAATCTCCTGTGTCATCTACCTTTGCATAACTGCGTGGAATTTTCATATCTACCTTAAAATTACTCAAGGTCTGAATATCCGTAGCTTGCCAATGATCATGGGTAACCTGTTTTTGATACATGGTTAAATCGGCCTCTCTAAAGACTGTTAGAATCTCTTTTTTATGCGCCTTAATCTGCCCTATAAGATTTTCTTCATTGGTTCCGCGAATATTCATAATAATCTGGGGAGATGCATAGGCATCTGTTGTCATTCCGTAGCCATTTTTATCGCCGAGGTCAATAAAGAGAAGATTGCGATTTTTTCTAAATAATTTACCAAAGGTTTTGGTAGGTACTTGTGTAATAGAATATTGGGTTTCTTCTTGTGGTAACCCTAATAAAGGTTCAGCTATGATTTCCCGTAAAGAATCACCTACCTTGCCCTTCCACAAATCATTATCCATTACAATGGTTACATGATTAATACGACCTGACGATCCCGCCAAGGTTGCCTTGGCATTTTTATCACCGCATGAAATTAATAATAGAAATAAAAATGCGGTCAATAATGATGTTTTCATAAGATTAGCTTTTGTATATTTTGAGTTTGGTCCCTGGTTTAAGGTTTTTTACACTCCAAATATTGTTCCAATCTTTAAGTTGTGCGACAGAAACTTTTGGAAATTTTTTAGAAATAATCCAAAGTGAATCTCCTTTTTTAACCGTATATGTTGTAAAATCAGCGCTTGGTGCGGGTTTGGTCGATTTTGAAGTCGATGCTACGGTTGTTTTTTTACTTGTTGTTTTTGGCGTGCTGGACGCGAAATTTTTAGGATAGATAATTAAACGCTGTCCAATTTTTAATTTTGTAGAGCGCAAATTATTCCATTGTTTGATTTTAGAAACACCAACTCCATAGCGTTCAGCAATTTTCCCTAAATAATCTCCACTGCGTACCCGATATACAATTCGTTCTGGTGAACTCGTAAATTTAGGAAGCGGTTTTTCACGTAAGGCATCATCTGCTTTGGCAAAGGCATAAATCTGTTCTTCATTTGAAACAAATTTTCCAATCAAATGCGTGGGCAAGCGCAGGGTATAATTTTTTCCTTTTACATACGGAATAACGTTGATTTTGTATTGGGGGTTTAAAAACTCTAAGAGTTCATTATCTGTACCCAAAACCTTGTTAATTTGGTCGAAGGTAATTTGTTGTTTTACTACAATAGTATCTGTAGCAAATCGCTTGGTATCTATGGGCTTTCCTTTAATGCCTAATTCATCAGCATATTCGAGGATGTAATAGGTTGCGTAAAAAGCAGGTAAATACCCCGCTGTTTCACGTGGAAGGTATTTGCGTATATTCCAATAGTTTTTGTTTCCACCAGAACGTCTAATGGCTTTATTTACATTACCTGGACCAGAATTATACGCCGCTAAGGCCAAATCCCAATCGTTAAATGTTTTGTATAAGGAAAGTAAAAATTGACATGCGGCTTCGGTAGCTCTGATGGGGTCATGACGTTCGTCTACGTACGAATTTACCTCTAAATTAAATTGTTTTCCAGTGTAATACATAAACTGCCAAAGTCCTGAAGCGCCCACTCTAGATCGAGCACGTGGCTTTAATGCAGACTCAACAATAGCTAGGTACTTTATCTCTAGCGGAATGTTGTATTTATCCAAGCGTTCTTCAAACATAGGGAAATAGTATGCTGCCTTGCCCATTAAGTTGGAGAGGGTTTCTTTTCTGTTTTTTAAATAGTAGTTAATGACACTTTCTAACGACGTGTTATACGATACATTAAATGGAGTTTGACTATCTAAATGTGCTAAACGTTCTTTTAATTGTTCAGTTGAAATTTCTCTCGAAAGTGTGTCTTCGGGCAATTCCTCTGGATTCACAAAGAAATGGTCATCGTTTAAGGGTGAGCCTTGAAGATAAGACAACCAAAGGCTGTCAAGCGCGCTGGCTTCTGCATGGTCAATTAAATTTAGGGTGTCTTTTTTGACAGGTTCGCCCGCTATTGCTATGGGTTTGATCTCGTTGGTCTCACTGTCCTTTAACTGGGTCGTTTTATCTTGTGCAAACGACGTGGCAGTCAGTAACAGAAGGCATATGGATAGGGGTTTAAACATGCTAAATTATGTGTGTTTAACGTTAACTAAAATGTTGGGTCTAATGAACAAAAATATAAAAATAAAAATAAGCAAATTTTTATACAAGCCTTTTGCCCCTTAAACATCCTCTTTTTAACGATAAATACAGCGAAAAATTACTTATTTTTTGTTAAAATTTGAAGTGTAGTTCCCGGTTTTACATACGAAGATTCCCAAAGTTTATTCCAGTTTCTCAGATCGTTTACGGTTACTCCTTCAAATTTTTTTGAAATTAAAAACAGTGAATCACCTTCTTGAACTTCGTAGTGCACGGGCTCTTCTGTATAGACTTGTGGCTTAACAGTGAGATTACGTACCGTTTTAATTGGATTAACTACAGGTTGATTTGTAATAACGAGTCGCTGATCTTCAATTAAATAATCGGTTTGTAAGCCATTCCACTTTTTTAACTGCGCGATAGAAATTGAAAATTTAGCGGCAATCTTGCGCAAATTATCTCCTGCTTGTACCACATAACTGTTGTGTTGATTGGGCTGGATATAGGTTGCTTTTTCAACGGTAGGGGTAAATAGTTCATCGGTGGGAATGCCTAAGTACGTATCGATTTGATCTTTGGGCAAGCGTAAGGCATAAGACTTCGGAACGGTGTGAAGTTTGTACTGGGGATTTAATTCAATCAAATCCTCAAGCGTTAAGTCAAGTTTGTTTGTGATAGAACTAAACGAAGTTTTTTCTTTGACGTGAATGGTATCTGTCTCGCGAAACTTTTGGGGGATAGCAACCGGATAGATCGTGTGTTCTTCGGCATAAGAAAAGAGGTAGAGGGTAGTGTAAAATGCTGGCACGTACCCTCGGGTTTCGGCGGGTAAGTACTGCCGAATATTCCAATAATTCCGCTGCCCACCAGCTCTTCTAATTGCTTTTGAAACATTACCAGGGCCAGCATTGTACGCAGCAATCGCAAGCTCCCAATCGCCAAAACGCTTGTATAAGTACGCTAAATAAGTACAGGCGGCTTCGGTTGATTTAATCGGATCGGCGCGTTCATCTACAAATGAATTTATTCGCAGTCCATTTTCCAACGCGGTTGGATACATAAATTGCCAGAGGCCTGATGCACCAACGCGTGATCTTGAGGTAGGTAGGAGGGCAGATTCTACCACCGATAAGTATTTTAGCTCTAAGGGTAAATTATGCTTGTCTAAATGTTCTTCAAATAGCGGAAAATAACGTGCAGATCGCCCTAAGAGTGCTGCCTGGAAATCCCGTTTAGATTTTAAATACAAGCGGATAAATCGCTCTACTGTGGCATTGTAAGGTACGTTAAAAGGCGTATTCTCATCTAAGGCTTTTAATCGCTCAGCCAAGAGTTCGGATGAGAATTTTTCACCGCTATAGCGTGGTGTTGAAGAAAGATCTGGTGCTAAAATTTCAGCAGAAGCTAGCATTTCACTGGAAGGGTTATCTAGCGATTGGGCCGTTGAAAGTGCCACACTAAGTAGTACAATTGGTAAAAAAATCTTTTTCATAGCGATTTTATATTGGTTAAAAATATCAAATGCCATCATGATCATAGGTGTTTTGTTAATTAAAACTAAAAACTCAGGTTTTAATCATCACACAATCAGCTCATTGTGATTTTTACATTATTTTAATACTCGATTATTCACTTGTTTTGAAATATTTTGTACTATTGTAGCGTGAAATTAACAATCACACATATCAACTCACGTATAAATCGCATTCGCGTTTACCGTCGCCCGTAAGGGTGTCTTCTTATTATGGAACTCAGGTGAGTCCGGTTCCGCTTCCATTCATCATCGTAGTTTACCAATAAAAGTTAACATCATTTCTGTTTAATATGGATATTATCATTGCTGATAAATCGCATAGTTGCTATGCAAATATCATTTGTGAAACCATCGCCGCTTCTGCAGAGCAGCGCGGTACTGGTATTGCCAAAAGAACTCCTGAGTACATTATAAAAAAGTTGGAGAATAAGAATGCAGTCATTGCCTTAGCGGGCGATAAATTTGCTGGATTTTGTTATATAGAAGCATGGGGGCATGAAAAATTTGTTGCCAATTCTGGCTTAATTGTCCACCCAGACTTTAGAAACTTAGGCTTGGCCAAAAAAATTAAAAAAGTCATTTTCGACTATTCAAAAGAAAAGTATCCAGAAGCTAAAATTTTCGGAATTACTACGGGTTTACCTGTTATGAAGATAAATTATGAGCTGGGGTATAAGCCCGTTACTTTTTCTGAACTTACCGATGATCCGCAGTTTTGGGCGGGCTGCCAAACCTGTAAAAATATTGACATCTTAACGCGAACCGAACGTAAAATGTGTCTATGTACAGGAATGTTATATGATCCTGCCAAAAAAGTGGTGGCTAAAAAAGATCAAAAACACCCCTATAATCAAAAAGTTTTAGAACGACTTAAAAATATTAAACAAACCATCTTCCTTAAAAAAAGAAAAAAATGAAAAAATTAGTCTTAGCCTATAGTGGGGGACTCGACACCTCGTACTGTGCCAATTATTTATCAACGGCACAACACTTTGATGTCCATGCTGTAAGCGTCAACACCGGAGGCTTTACGCCTCACGAAATTAAAGAAATTGAAGAAAAAGCCTTGGCCTTAGGGGCAACAAGCTACACCTCTATTGATGCCGTACAAATTTTTTATGACAAGGTAGTCAAGTTTCTCATTTTTGGTAATGTATTAAAAAATAATACCTACCCTCTTTCGGTGAGTGCCGAACGAATTGTACAAGCCATTGAAATTGTAAAATATGCAAAAAAAATAGGCGCAACCCATATTGCTCACGGTAGCACAGGGGCAGGGAATGATCAGGTGCGTTTTGATATGATTTTTCAAATTATTGCCCCTGAAATTACCATCATAACACCAATAAGAGATCAACAACTCTCGCGAATGGACGAAATTGACTACTTAAAATCTCAGGGCATTGATTATCCCTGGGAAAAAGCCAAATACTCTATTAATCGCGGCCTATGGGGAACTTCCGTAGGAGGAGAAGAAACCCTAACTTCGCATGCGCCTTTGCCGGAATCAGCATTTCCTAGTCAGTTGAAGAAAACAGCACCGATTACGATTAAATTGCGTTTTAAGCAAGGAGAATTGAATGCTATTGATGGTCTAGAAGCTTCGCCAGTTGCCTTAATTGAACAATTAAATGCCTTGGCTTCTGACTATGCTATTGGACGAGACATTCATGTGGGGGATACGATTATTGGAATTAAAGGACGGGTTGGATTTGAAGCTGCGGCGCCAATTCTTATTATTAAAGCACACCACCTGCTCGAAAAACATACCTTAACCAAATGGCAACAGTTTCAAAAAGACCAACTCGGAACCTTTTATGGTATGCTTTTACATGAAGGAAACTATTTAGATGAAGTCATGCGAAATATTGAAGTCTTTTTAACTGATACTCAAAAAAAGGTCACGGGCGAGGTAAGTATAACATTGCATCCCTACCGGTTTGAATTAAACGGTATTGAATCACCACATGATTTAATGAGTGGTTCCTTTGGAGTATACGGAGAAATGAATAACGGATGGACGGCCGAAGATGCAAAAGGATTTATTAAAATTTCTGCTAATGCTAATACGATATACAACCACGTAAATCACACCCTATGAAACGAATTGGAATAATTGGAGGTTCTGGCTATACCGGAGGAGAACTCATTAGAATTTTACTAAACCACCCTGCGGTTGACATCGATTTTGTCTATAGCACAACCAAGGCAGGGAAGCCTATTTCTGATGCTCATCCCGATGTATTGGGCTTGACCAAGTTGGTGTTTTCAAATGAAATTAACCCAGATGTCGATGTGCTTTTTTTGTGTTTAGGTCACGGTAATTCTACACAATTTTTGCGAAAACATCAGTTTAATCCTACTGCGGTAATTATAGATTTGAGTACTGATTTTCGATTAAAAAAAGACGCTCAATTTGATGAAAAAGAGTTTGTTTATGGCCTTCCAGAAGTAAATAAAGCTACTATTGAAAAAGCACAATATATTGCTAATCCTGGGTGTTTTGCCACGGCTATTGAATTGGCTCTCTTGCCATTGGCCGCAGCCGGATTACTAACAAATGAAGTGCATATTAATGCAGTTACCGGAAGCACCGGCGCCGGGGTTCAGCCCAGTGAAACTACTCACTTTAGCTGGAGAAATGGCAATGTGTCGTGGTATAAGCCCTTTACTCATCAACACTTAGGTGAGATTAATGAGCGATTAACAGCAGTAGGTGGTCAAACAGGCCCCTTATTCTTTTTACCTAGTAGAGGAAATTATACCAGAGGGATTTTTGCCACTGCATACACCAAGTATAAGGGTAGCTTAGCCGATGCCTATGCGCTTTATGATAAGTATTATAAGCATGCTGTATTTACCCAGGTCTCTACCAATGAAATTCATTTAAAACAAGTGGTTAATACCAATCAATGTCATCTTCATCTACATCAACATGAGGGACTCCTTATGGTTACTTCAGTCATAGACAATTTGGTTAAAGGAGCCTCAGGGCAAGCCGTTCAAAATATGAATCTGGTGTTCGGATTTGAAGAGGACTTAGGATTAAACTTAAAAGCAAGCTATTTTTAAATTTAAGGTATGAAATTATTTGATGTTTACCCGCTTTATGACGTAACTCCGGTCAAAGCAAATGGGATGTATGTATACGACCAACAAGGGGTGGCTTATTTAGATGTTTACGGAGGACATGGCGTGATCTCTATTGGGCATAGCCATCCACGATATAGTAAGGCGGTTACTGAGCAGGTTCAACGCCTTGGCTTTTACTCTAATGCCGTTCAAAATCCCCTACAACAAAAATTAGCCACCTTGCTTGGCGAAGTGTCTGGAAGAGAAACAGATCAACTATTTTTGTGTAATTCTGGTGCTGAAGCTGTAGAAAATGCGCTAAAAGTGGCCTCTTTTGTTACGGGAAAATCACGGGTTATTGCGTTTAATAATGCCTTTCATGGAAGAACTTCCGCTGCGGTTTCAATCACCGATAATTTGGCCATTCAAGCCCCAATTAATCGGTGTAATCCCACCACCTTTTTACCCCTAAACGCACTCGACTTGGTGGCAGACGAATTAAAGCATGGAGGGGTTTGTGCAGTTATCATTGAAGGAATTCAAGGGGTAGGAGGATTGGATGAAGGAACTCCTGAATTTTTAAAAGGAGTTGAACAGTTGTGTAAGCAATATGACGCCTTACTTATTTTAGATGAAATTCAATCGGGGTACGGCCGAAGCGGGCATTTCTTTTCGTTTCAAGCCCATGATATAGAACCCGATATTATTACAGTAGCCAAAGGAATGGGGAATGGTTTTCCTATTGCGGGGATTCTCGTGGGCTCACATATTGAAGCCAAACACGGTATGTTAGGAACCACCTTTGGAGGAAATCACCTAGCTTGTGCAGCAGCGATTGCTGTTTTAGAGGTTATCCAGCAAGAAGCTTTAGTAGAAAACACACAAGCTATGTCGAGTTACTTTACGCAACAAGCGCAGCAACTCAACGCTGTGAAACGGATAAAAGGCAGGGGACTTATGCTTGGTCTTGAATTTGACATGGAAGTAGCCGCTTTGCGCAAAAAGCTTATTTATGACCACCATATTTTTACAGGAGGCTCGACCAATAAAAAGTTGCTTCGAATTTTACCTCCACTTAGCATAGAACAGAAACATATTGATCAATTGATGATCGCTTTAAAAGATTTAGTATGAAAAATTATACCAACGTTGCCCACATCACCAATGTGAATGAGTTAGTGCAACGTGCCATCGACTTCAAAAAAGAACCCTACGCACTAAGTACCTTAGGAAAAGAAAAAACCTTGGTCATGCTGTTTTTTAATCCCAGCCTCCGTACGCGTTTAAGTACCGAAAAAGCAGCAACCCATTTAGGAATGCATGTGATTACGATGAATATTTCGTCTGACGGGTGGGTGTTAGAGTTTGAAGATGGGACCATCATGGAAAACGCGGCTGCTGAACACATCAAAGAAGCCGCACAAGTGGTTTCGCAATACGCAGATATTATTGCGGTACGGGCTTTTGCCGAGTTAAAAAATCAACAAGACGATTATAAAGAAAAGGTCATTCAATCTTTTGTCAAATACGCCACTGTTCCTATTGTAAGTTTAGAAAGTGCTACAGGCCATCCGCTTCAAGCGCTGGCAGACGCCATTACCATAACTGAAAACAACACAGTAAGTACCCCAAAGGTAGTGTTGACCTGGGCGCCACATCCTAAAGCCTTACCGCAAGCCGTGGCTAATTCATTTATAACCATGATGCAAAAAATGGAGGTAGACCTAGTTATTACACATCCAAAAGGCTATGAGTTGTCAGATGAAATCGTGAAAGATTCAACGATTGAATACGATCAAGAAAAGGCCTTTGAAGGAGCTGATTTTGTCTATGCAAAAAACTGGAGTGCGTTTAGGGCGTACGGAAAGGTACTTAGTGTAGATCAAAATTGGATGGTTACTGCAGCAAAAATGAAAAAAACCAATCGTGCAAAATTTATGCATTGTTTGCCGGTGCGTAGAAATGTAGTGGTTGAAGATGCGGTATTAGACAGTGAAAATTCACAGGTTATTGCTCAAGCAAATAATAGAACCTATGCAGCACAAGTCGTGCTGTCTAAACTTTTAGAAGGATGAAACCACACTTGCAAATTGTAAAAATTGGAGGGGGAGTGCTTGAAGATACTGAAAAACTCAGTGCAGCATTGCACGCCTTTGCTCAATTAGAAGGCGCTAAAATACTGGTGCATGGTGGCGGGAAATTAGCCACCGATTTTGGCCATAAGCTTGGAATTACAAGCCAGATGATTGAAGGAAGACGGGTTACAAATGAAGAGAGTCTTGTACTCATTACCATGGTCTACGCTGGGTTGGTCAATAAAAAAATGGTGGCACAATTGCAAGGCATGCGCTGTAATGCTATAGGGCTTACTGGGGCAGATGCAAATCTTATTAAGGCTACTATTCGTCCAAAACACCCAATTGATTTTGGCTTTGTAGGCGATGTAGCCAGGGTAGATGTTGCAGGTATTGAGGGGGTCTTAAACCTTAGAATGACACCTGTTTTTTGTGCAATAACACATGATGCAGCGGGGCAATTATTAAATACCAATGCAGATACGATAGCGGCAGAAATTGCCGCGGCAATGTCAGATCAATATGATACTACCTTGTTTTATTGTTTTGATAAAAAAGGCGTGTTAAATGATATAAATGATGAACATTCTGTAATTGAATCCATCGATGAAACAAGGTATGTACAGCTCAAGAAAGAACAACGAATAGCCCAAGGCATGTTGCCTAAATTAGCCAATAGTTTTAACGCATTACATCGCGGAGTTACACGCGTCTGCATAGGAAGTGTCCCAATGTTAAGTGATACACAGTACCCTAGAACCACCTTATTTTTACATCATGAATAGTAGAAAACTGAGCCAAGAGGCTATTGAATTACTAAAAACACTGATTGCTACGCAATCTTTTTCAGGGGAAGAGAAATTAACCGCAAAAGCCATTGCTGGTTGGTTTGAAGCCCATGAGATTCCGTATCATCAACAAGGAAATAATATCTATGCATTGAATGAAGATTTTGATCAAGGAAAACCAACCCTTTTACTTAATTCTCATCACGATACAGTAAAGCCAAATGCTGCCTATACCAAAGATCCATTTGAGCCTGTCATAGAAGATGGAAAGCTTTATGGATTGGGATCAAATGACGCTGGAGGCTGTCTCGTTTCATTAATCGTTTTATTTACGTATTTTTATAAGCGAAAGCAACTAAAGTACAATCTGGTTATTGTGGCTTCTGCGGAAGAAGAAAACTCGGGGAGTAACGGATTAAATAGCGTCTTGCCAAACCTACCACCAATTGATGTGGCTATCGTAGGAGAACCGACACAAATGCAGCTTGCGGTTGCTGAAAAGGGCTTGTTGGTGCTAGACTGTTATGCGCAAGGAACTGCGGGGCATGCAGCACATGGCGTGGGAGAAAATGCAATCTATAAAGCGATGGAGGCAATACGTTGGTTTCAAACATTTTCGTTTCCTCGTGTATCTCCAACGCTTGGAAAGATAAAGATGACGGTTACCCAGGTCAATGCGGGGAGTCAGCATAATGTAATTCCTGCCGAATGCCATTTTGTAGTAGATATCCGTATTACGGACCAATACAGTAATGTAGAGGTGTTGGCGCTTGTTAAATCGCAGGTTGATGTAGTGGTAAAAGAGCGTTCGCTGCGCTTAAATTCATCTGCTATCCCTATGAATCACGATTTAGTTAAAGCAGGGGTGGCTTTAGGAAGAGAAACCTATGGGTCTCCAACCTTGTCAGATCAAGCAGTCTTAAGCTGTCCTTCGTTAAAAATGGGGCCTGGAGATTCGTTGCGTTCGCATACGGCAAATGAGTTTATTTACCTTCATGAAATAAATGAAGGCATACAATTATATATTGATTTATTGGAAAAAGTACTGTAAGTCACTTACTAAAAATTAGAAATTATGAAACTTTGGGATAAAGGATTTAGCACAGATCAAAAGATAGATATTTTTACCGTAGGCAATGATCGAATGCTTGATATGGTCTTGGCAAAATACGATGTAATAGGCTCATTAGCACATGCCAAGATGTTACACAAAATTGAAATTCTAACCGACAAAGAGATTAAGCGTATTGAGGTTACCCTAAAGGGGATTTTAAACAATATTGAAAAAGGAAATTTTGTCATTGAAGATGAATTTGAAGATGTGCATTCGAAGGTAGAATTCTTGCTTACTGAAATGTTAGGTGATACGGGGAAGAAAATTCATACGGCACGTTCGCGAAATGATCAAGTTTTAGTCGATATGCATCTGTATTTAAAGGATGAGATTGATTTGATTAAAGCAGAAATTCATGCCTTGTTTGATGAGTTGGTGGGTAAGGCTGAACAGCACAAAGGAGTTTTATTGCCAGGATATACCCATTTGCAAATTGCTATGCCTTCGTCATTTGGATTGTGGTTTTCTGCCTACGCGGAAAGTTTAATTGATGATGTTTATTTTTTAAATGCAGCCTATAAAATTGTCAACCAAAACCCCTTAGGATCTGCTGCGGGCTACGGTAGCTCTTTTGACATTGACCGTACCATGACGACCAACTTGTTGGGGTTTGAAACCTTAAAATATAATGTTGTTGCAGCACAAATGAGCCGTGGTAAGACCGAGAAGGCTGTTGCCAGCGCCATCGCAATGGTGGCAGGTACGGTTTCAAAAATGGCTATGGACCTTTGTTTATACATGAGTCAAAATTTTAATTTTATTAGTTTTCCAGATGAATTTACAACTGGGTCTAGCATTATGCCCCATAAAAAGAATCCAGATGTCTTTGAATTAATTCGAGGTAAGTGTAATGTACTGCAGAATTTACCCAATCAGTTAATGTTACTTACCACCAATTTACCTAGTGGCTACCATCGTGATTTGCAATTGCTGAAAGAGTGTTTGCTTCCAGCGATTCAGACCTTAAAATCCTGTTTAGAGATGATGATTTTTGCCATTAAAAGCGTGGAAGTAAATGATGAAATTTTAGAAGATCCAAAATATGACTATTTATTTACCGTAGAAGAAGTGAATGCTTTGGTTCAACGCGGTGTCCCTTTTCGAGATGCCTACAAACAAGTTGGTGCCATGGTACAAGACGGAAGCTTTGAGGCGCATAAAGATGTGCATCACAGTCATGAAGGGAGTATAGGAAATCTCTGTTTAAAGGAGCTGAGAAAAAAAATGAAGGCGGCGCAATAAAACGGGCTCCATTTTAAAAAGAATATGTTACTTTTAACCAAACATTAATTTATTCTACAATGAAAATTATTCTGACCATGTGTGCCCTTATTTTTATGGTAAATACGGGACTTAGTCAAGCGACTACTGCGCCGAAAAGTGCAGATGAACTATTAAAAGTAGCCTCGGACAAGGCCGAAAAAGAAGGTAAAAATGTATTTATTATTTTTCATGCTTCTTGGTGTGGATGGTGTAAAAAAATGGATGCAAAAATGGCGGATCCAGCCATTAAAGCTTATTTCGACGATAACTATGTGATTGATCATATGGTGGTTATGGAAGCTCCAGATAAAAAAGATCTAGAAAATCCAGGTGCGGCCGAATTAATGGCTAAATACAAGGGGGATAAATCGGGAATTCCATTTTATTTAATTTTTAATCCTAAAGGCGTGCTATTAGAGGATTCGTTTAACGCCGCGATGCAAAACGTAGGATGTCCGGCCCAACCAGATGAAATTGTAGAGTTTGCGCGGATAGTTAAAGCTACCTCATCGTTAAACGATGCTCAAATTGCTGAGATTTCTGCGAAATTTGCGGAAAAGTAGGTGGTACCTGGGCTAGATTAATACCGTTAGGCGTAGCCAATGAATTACTGGGTCACCAATGCCTTTTTCATGGCAATGGCTTTGAGTAGGCATTCTTCATATTCTTTTTCAGGGATAGACTTGGCGGTAATGGCTCCTCCAACAGAATAAGACAAGTACTTGTTATTCGCATTGTACAAGATGCTTCGAATCACTACGTTAAAGTCAAAATCCCCCACTGGGGAAATATAGCCAATCGCTCCAGAATACACTCCTCTTTTGCTTGCTTCATATTTTTCAATTAGCTGCATAGCGGATAGTTTGGGGGCTCCCGTCATACTACCCATGGGAAATAGCGATTTGATGATGGTTACCGGAGACAGCTCGTTGGCTACCTTAGCGGAAATGGTAGAAATAAGTTGATGCACTTGATCAAAACTGTACACCTTACATAACTCTTCTACCTTAACCGATCCTTTTTGTGCAATTTTAGCGAGGTCATTACGCACTAAATCAACAATCATAATGTTCTCAGCCCGTTCTTTTAAATCGTGCGCTAAAGCTAAAGCTAAAGCCTTGTCTGCTTGCTTGTTTTTTAACCGTTTGGCAGTTCCTTTAATGGGTTGTGAGAGAATTACATCTCCCTGTTTTCGAATAAACCGCTCAGGAGAAGCACAGAGAATATAGTGCTGATCAAATTTGCTATAACTAGCAAAGGGTGGGTTGGAAATTGCGTTGAGTTGGCGGTACACCGCGAGGGGGTTAATATGTGCTTGTTCGGCATAAAATTCTTGACAAAAATTTACTTCATAAATATCGCCCCGATGAATATGGGTTTGTAAGGTGTTAAGTTGGGCGAGGTAGGTTGCTTTTGAAATCCGTTTTTTGATTTTTACCGGGTTAGTGTGGCCGGTAGCTTCTGTTGAATTTCCAGTGGGTACAGTTTGCTGAATCGCGCTGAGGTCAGTGCTAATCTCTTTAGCGTACGCGTTTAAATAGCGGACTTCAACCATATCTTTTGTGATAAAAAATAATTTTTTAGGTTGAAAAAAATAAAGGTCGGGAAACGCTAAACCATCGCTGTTTGCCGATTGCAAATTTTCAGTGTCATTTTTTAAGTCGTATGACAGGTATCCAAAGATATAATCGTTTAGCGCTGAATGATATTTGTGGAGTTCCTGAAAGGCATTGGTACTGTCTATACGCAATGAAGAGGCTGCATCAACAGCTAAGACTGCATCAAAAGAACCGTATTGTTGTGGGTATTGATTAGAATCGAGCCATATCACCTGCTCAAATTGCTGTGCCCATTGAAGAAGTTGTTCAGTGAATTGGGCGCTAGACGCAATGCGGATATGTTGAATTTGTCGCATTTAGGTCAATACCATTTTTTCGGTAAGGGAGGTCTTGGTGTCGTAGATTAAAAGTCCTGTAGTGTCAACATCCATCCGATCTACCAATCTTCCTTCGCGATTCCAAATGGATGAATTTCCGCAACAATCATACTGGTCAGCCGGTCCAGTACAATTTGCCATGAGTACAAGTAACTGCTGTTCTCTTGCTAAGGTGGATAGGATTTGATCTGTACGTTCTATATCAGCCGCAGTTTTTGCCACACTTGTCATATACATACTAGCGCCGTTATTTACTGCCTCCTCACGATGCCAAGCCACGCTGAGTTCATAGCAGATTGCTGGTGCAATCCGTTCTCCTTGAAGCACGAGTTGTACGGGTTCTTTGCCAGGCACAAAATAGGCCTTTTCATCGTCAAACAAGGCACGTTTTGCATAGCTAGTTCGCGCTTGATGTGGTTGAAAAATCACTAAACCAATTTGGGTTCCATGGACTGATTTTAATGGAGCTCCAACAGCAATGCACAGTTCATGTTGGTTGGCAAGGACCTGAAATGGAGTTAACCGAGGATCTTTAAGTGACAGGGCTAATTCTTTTGCAAGACTTGGTTCATATCCCGTTAAGGACAGTTCTGGAAATACAAGAAGACCTACCTGATGGTCAATCGCTATTTGCACAAGCGCTAGGTGATTAGAGAGATTTTGGTTTAGATCTCCCGGACTCGGTTTTGTTTGTGCTACGGCAATTTTCATTGAGTGTTTACGAGGAGTGATCTGCCACAATTTTCCATGCCCCGTCTATTTTTTTAAGTACCAGTGAAAACCATCCATCGGCATTACCCACCTTTCGTTTCAAATGAAACTGACCAATTACCAAATAAACAGCTGGTGCTAGGGGTTCAAATTTCTCTAAATCAAACACTAAGGTACCCGTATGATCGGCGGTTGGATAGCCTTTTTTGTAATTCGCATAGGTTTGAGCCCATCCGGAGGTCAGGCCACTGCTACCCACAAAATAGAGTTTATCTGATTTGATATAGCCTTGCATAAAGCCTTCTATATCGCCAGCCGACCAATCTTTAGCTTGTTGCATCATCATGCTAGTAATTCCTTGAATATCTTTTTTAACCTGCGCCGGTGAAACTTCTTGAGCAAAAGTTGGAGGCATAAGCGTACCTATAAATACGGCGACTACAAGGATTTTTACTGCTTTCATGATGTTTTGTGTTTTTAACTGTGTAACGGACGATTATCGGTAGCAGCTAAGGCTGCTTCTTTAACGGCTTCCGCGTAGGTTGGGTGTGCATGACTTATGCGTGAAATGTCTTCAGCAGAAGCTCTAAACTCCATGGCTACCACGGCTTCGGCTATGAGATCTGCTACCCGCGCTCCACACATGTGTACACCAAGTACTTCATCTGTCTTAGCATCCGCGAGGATTTTCACAAATCCGTCAGTATCTCCACTCGCTCTTGAACGCCCTAAAGCTCGCATTGGAAATTGGCCAGTTTTATAGTCAATCCCAGCCTCTTTAAGTTCATCTTCTGTTTTTCCAACAGCGGCCACTTCTGGCCAAGTATACACCACGCCAGGAATTAAATTATAATTAATATGCGGCTTTTGTCCTGCGATAGTTTCGGCTACAAACACCCCTTCTTCTTCGGCCTTATGAGCCAGCATGGCGCCTTTTATCACATCACCAATGGCATAAATATTGGCCACATTTGTTTGTAAGTGGTCATTTACATCCACTTGTCCGCGCTCATTTACGTTTACGCCCGCCTTGTCAAGGGCTAAGCCATCTGTATAGGGTCTTCTACCAACAGAAACTAAGCAGTAATCCCCTTTAAATTCAACCGGTTCTCCTTTTTTATTGTCTGCAGTAATGCTAACTTCCTTCGCACTAGCAGTAACGCCATTTACCTTATGACTGGTATAAAACTTTACCCCTTGTTTTTTAAGTACTTTTTGCAATTCTTTTGCAAGTGATTTGTCCATCGTTGGAATTATCCGATCCATATATTCTACCACAGAAACTTCTGCACCTAAACGGCGATATACTTGACCGAGTTCTAATCCAATCACCCCGCCACCAATCACAACAAGATGTTTAGGAATTTCAGTCAGACTCAAGGCTTCTGTTGAGGTAATTACCCGTTTTTTATCTATGTTAATAAAGGGCAGACTCGATGGTTTTGAGCCTGTGGCAATGATGGTATTTTTTGCCTCAATGGTTTGAACGGTGCCATCGGCGGCGGTAATATTTACATGCGTGGCGTCTTTAAACGAGCCTATACCATGAAAAACTTCCACCTTGTTTTTATCCATTAAGAATTTAATTCCTGACGTGTTTTGATCGACCACATTTTGCTTGCGATCAATCATTTTTTTCAAATTGGCTTTTATGTCACCCGAAATTTCAATTCCATGCCCTTCAAAATGCGCAATGGCATCGTGGTAGTGATGGGTTGAATCAAGTAATGCTTTTGATGGAATACACCCTACGTTTAAGCAAGTACCTCCTAAGGTGTCATATTTTTCTATTATGGCAGTTTTCATGCCTAATTGTGCACAACGGATGGCGGCTACATACCCTCCAGGTCCCGAACCAATAATGGCTACGTCAAATGAACTCATAAAAATGGATTAAAATTGAACAACAAAAGTAGGGTTTTTAGGTGTATTTCACCAATCCAGTACAACTAAATTTCGGCTTTCTTCCCGGTAAACCTTCTCCATAACCCGTTACTTTACTAAATCATCAAATGCTACGGCTAATGTAGGGAACTCATAGGTGAAATTGGCTTCGACTAGCCGCTTGGGAATTACATTCATTCCATGTAGAATGAGTTCGGGCGGTGTACCAATTAGTTGGGCTCCAATTTTCAAGAGCCACGTAGGTTGGGGAAGGCCAATAGGCATCTTTACTGCCTTGCGGAGTGCGGCCATCATGGTTTGATTATCTGTGGGTTGTGGCACGCATAGGTTAATTGGGCCACTGAGTTCGTCGTGAGAAAGCAGAAAACTAAGCGCTTTAACATAATCCTTTCGATGAATCCAACTTACTTTTTGTTTACCACTACCTTGTTTACCACCCAAGCCCACTTGGCTAAGTTTTTTAAGCGGAATAAAAGCCCCTCCGTCATCGCCAAAAACCAAGGTTGTTCGCAGGGCAATTTTGCGGGTTTGTGGGGTATAGCTTTCGCGGAAGGTTTTTTCCCATTGCAAGGCAACATCTGCTATGAAATCAGAACCAAAGGTTTGGTCATCTTCCGATAACGGTTGAAGCGCATCGTGTGGGTATATGCCAGCTGCCGAAGCATTCATCCAAACTCGCGGAGGAATCGTGGCGGCAGCTATTGCCGCGCCAAGGACTTGTGTGGTCTGTACCCGGGTGGCGAGGATGGCTTTTTTATTTTGTTCCGTATGCCTACAATTAATAGATTTTCCAGCGAGATTTATCAGGGCAAAAGCCCCTTCTAAATGTGCTGCCCAATCCCCCAGGGTTTTACCGTCCCAACGTACATCATTAGTGTGTTTGGGGCTGCGTGTTAAGCTTACTAGCTGATAACCTTCTGACTTGAGATGGGCTTGTAACGCTTTACCTATAAAGCCACTACCGCCGGCAAGAATAATTTTTTTCATGAAGCATAATTTACGCAATTTGTTAGGAATAACCAACAATAAAGAAGGGCAAAGAATACAAATAAGGCATTCATCCCATAACTACCCCAGGTAAACAGTCTTTTTTTTGGGATTTCAATCATGGGGTAGTAGGCAATCTGGGTGGCAACTTTCCCCACCCAATAGGCCGCAATTAAGGCTGTTATAGCGATGGCAAGTGCACTGTGATTTTGAAGTTCACTAGGTAAGCGAATAGCAATGACGCCAAAGGCAAAATTTAAGCCTTGAATATAGTGACCGTAGGTTTTTGCAATTTCTTGATTTAAAGGGGCGAGCTTTTTCACATCCGTATACCAGTCAAAAACGCGATGACGGATATACGGATATATAAGGGCGGTAGCTATTTGGCCAAGACCACCTGCTATAATTAACCAATTGGGGATGGGAGTATGCATGGTTGGCTGGGTTTGGTTTAACCTTTAGTCAATGGTGTATGCTTAGTCATTTTTGATTTTCGTCTGCCTCTGAAAAAAAGAAGCAAATTTAGAAAGAGCATCACGCCTAAGTACATAGAGAATCCGCCTAATTTCTTACTTAAAATTTCAATGAGTTCTTGATGTGTATTTACCGTAGCATAAATAGTCATAATCATTAGGCCCCACCCTATATTTATAAGGTAGAACCCTATTTCAAAAAGCCGATTAGTTGCCAAGGCGATTTCTTCCTTGCCTTTAAATATGTCTAACATAAAATAACGTCCGTTTTTAAAGAGCATTTTTGATACAAAAATGGTCAAGGCGATGACGATGGGTAAATAAATTGAATAGCCGATAATAATGTTTGAATTTTCCATAAGTTATTGTTTTTGTGATGTATATTTAACGATGAATTGCAACCAAAATAGGTTGTTGTAATGTAAAATGCTGAGTAAAAAAATCATCCGACCTAAGGCTAGCGTCAAACTTTGAATAAGCGCTTGTATGGTGTCAATAGTTTCCCATTCAGAAATAGAAAAAACGGCAAACCCAATGTTGACAAAATAATAACCTATCAGTAGCATTTTGTTGGTGTGCTGCGCGGCTGAGGTGTCACCGCGAAAGAGGTGAATTAAATAATGATATCCGTTGATGTAAAATACCCAACCAATGCGCAGCATAATAAAGCTGATAATGGGAAGGTAAAGGAGATAGGTAAGGATGTTTAGGTTCATTTTGTATATTCTAAAGTTTCAGAAATAATTGAAACATTAAGTTAAATTTTTTTAGCTAATAAATTTGAGCAATGACTTTGTGATCCAGTTTTGCTTGTGTTGTACTAATTTCTCAATCATTTCATCTGCATTTTTTGTTAGATCGTGCAAGGCTTTGGTTTGTTTAATCAGTTCTTTGGTTTTTTCGGTTTGATCATCGTTAATACTCGAGAGTTCTTTTAACACCTTAATGACGGGTTTAATTTCTCTTCGACTGCGTTCTTTAGCGATCTGTCGGGCTAATTCTTGCACGTCTTTCTCGGTCGTAAAATACTCTTTGCGCTCTCCCAATATATTTTCTTTAGACACAATTCCCCAATCCATTAATTGGCGTAGGTTCATACTGGTATTTCCACGAGAAATCTTAAGCTCTTCCATGATTTCTTCCATAGATAAAGGCTTGGTTGAAATGAATAATAAGGCCTGAATTTGCGCCATAGCCTTGTTAATACCCCAAAGCGTACCCAAGCTTCCCCAGGTATTGATAAATTTTTCTTTCGCTTCTTGATATTCCATACGGCAAATATATACATTATTTTTTAAACTTTCAGAAATAATTGAAAGTTTAATTTAGGCCTTCGTGGTTATTCTTTTTCGGGTAAGGTGTAATCTAAGGGTAAGGCCTGTGCAAACCCGGTAAAACCCCAGTATCCATCAACTAAAATATCTAACGGATTTATAATGTCTCCCGAGGGGTCTAAGGTGGCTTGTTCGGTTAATAAGGTCACGGCTGAAGTTTGTGGGCCTCGTTTTTTTCGCTTCCGTTGAAAGGGACTTTGATGATAATTGGGTTCTTCTAAGGCTTTGGTGTAAATCACGCTAAGAAAATTGTCAAATTTTAAAATAGAATCGTTCCCAACCGAATACATCATGTCTTTATACGGCACATTTTTCTTATATAACTGGTCAATGGTTTTGGGCAACGATGATTTTCGTACGGCTAGTATCATCGAGTCTATTTTGGTTTTTGGAACCTTAATATTTTTCGAAAAATCGTAATTGCCCTTATAATTTTTGATATATTTTCGGGCGTAATTCAATTGAGCGTCTGTTGGACGTTGTGGATTGGGGATACGGTTAAATTGATGTACAATAAATCCATCCTCCTTCAAACGATGTGCACGTAGTGATTTAACAAAGTGATGTTGTGAGCCTAAATAGGCCTTTTTACGTTGCTTAATCCATTTTTTTTGCTTTGCCTTTCCACCTTGAGCTTCTTTAAATTTAGTCCGACCCAGATACGCTAAGGCATTGGTAGTAAGGGTATAGGTAATTAAATCATATTCTATTTCATACCCCAAACTTTCGTTGATGATTTTTAAGGGCGCTGTGGCTTCCGCCTTAAGCACATTGGTGCGTGCGTCGTAGTCAAATTGCAACACATTTTCATTTAAAATACGACAGGATTTAGCGGTAGCAGCTCTTCCAAAAAAAGACTCGTGAAACGCCATCAGGTGGTATTTTCGCAAGGAATCATAACGCGGTTTCAGCACAACCTCGTCTAAAACATTGGAGTCTTCAGTGAGTTCAATCACAAAGGGCTCAATATAGCTATTGGTAGAAAAGGTCTCTTGATGGGTAGTAAACCCCACATAGGATACAATGAGTTCGTAGGTACCCTCTGGAACCCTTAGCCTAAAATTTCCTGCCTTATCCGTAATGCTTCCAATGGTGGTGTTGTTGAGGTACACCGTGGCGTTTTGCAACGGTCCTGCAGCGGTTATTACCTTACCGTCTATTTCGGTTTGGGCATAACCATGCAGGGAGATAAAGAAAATAAAGAGGAAGCGACTAAGATTCATGCAAAAGTTATTTATGGCCCTGAGTTTTACTTGTTGAGCGGATTATCTCAATAATTATAGTTACATTTCACAAATATAAGCGCAAATAGCATGCGGTAAAAATCTTTATTTCACTCCTGTTTACTAAAGACATTTAATTAAAATACCTGCGGTGATTTGCCCTCTAATAGCTCCATTTTATGAAAAAAATTCGCGTAGCAATCCTAGTTTTTTTTGTTCTTGTAGCCTGTGAAAAAAAGGATACAGGGCTAGTAATGGAAACGGCCAGTACCATCTCCATAGCGGAAACCGACACGCGCGATTCTATTCGAATAAAAGCAGCACATGTAGTGCCTACTGCAAATCAATATGCCGCGTTAAAAAATGAATTCATCGCTTTTGTCCATTTTGGTCCCAATACCTTTACTCAAATGGAATGGGGAACCGGCAAGGAAGACCCTAAAATTTTCAATCTTCAACAGCTCAATACCGATCAGTGGTGTAAGGCTATGAAAGAAGCTGAAATGAAAAAGGTGATTATTACAGCAAAACATCATGATGGATTTGTATTATGGCAAAGTCGCTATACCAAACACGGCATCATGTCAAGTCCGTATAAAAATGGAAAAGGAGACATCCTTAAAGAATTAGCCGCCTCGTGTAAGAAATACGGTTTAAAATTGGGCGTCTATTTGTCGCCGGCTGATTTGTACCAAATTGAAAATAAAAATGGACTATACGGTAATTTAAGTGCCTATACAGAGCGGACGATTCCGAGTCCGGTAGCGGGAAGACCATTTAAAAATAAAACCACCTTTCGGTTTAAGGTGGATGATTATAACGCGTATTTTTTGAATCAATTATTTGAATTATTAACAGAATACGGCCCCATTGATGAGGTTTGGTTTGATGGTGCTCATCCGAAGCGAAAAGGAGGGCAAACCTATGCTTATTTGGCCTGGAAAGAACTCATTCAAACGGTTGCACCAAACGCTGTTATTTTTGGTAAACAGGATATTAGATGGTGCGGTAATGAAGCGGGAAAAACACGTGACACAGAATGGAATATCATTCCGTATAAAGAAGATCCTAGAACACGTACGCGTTTTCCTGATTTAACAGATAAAGATATTGGCAGTCTTGACAACCTATATCAAGCCTCGTTTTTACATTACCAACCAGCAGAAACCAATACATCTATTCGCGAAGGTTGGTTTTACCGCGATGATACCCATCAAAAAGTGCGCAGTGCAGATGATGTTTTTGATATCTATGAACGATCAGTAGGAGGGAATTCAACCTTTCTGTTGAATATTCCGCCAAATAGAGCGGGAGCGTTTTCGGCGGCAGACGTGGCGGTGTTGGCTGATGTTGGAAACCGGATTCGAAACACCTATGGAACAAATGTGTTGGAAAATGCCAAGGGCCCCAAAAATGTACTTGATGACAATCTAACTACCTATACGCTTCTCAGCGCTGAAAAAAAAGAGATTCATCTTCGCTTAAAGCAAGCTACTCTGCTTAATCGCGTGGTACTACAAGAAGCCATCACAACGCATAGTGAACGCGTAGAGCAACATGCGGTGGATGCATGGATCAACAATGCTTGGCAAGAAATTGCCCAAGCAACCACCATTGGGTATAAACGCATTTTACGGTTTCCAGAAGTAAGAACAACAAAGCTTAGAATTAGGGTGCTGGCCTCCCGGCTATCACCTGCCATTGCCAACATATCAGCACATTATTACAAGCACCGTCCTCCTTCCTTGAGTTTCCAGCGCACAGTGGATGGACACGTTACCATCAGCCCAATGCAACACGCGTTTAACTGGAAGCCTCATGGAGAAAACAGTACGGCAAATCTAGCCGCGGGCCTAGAAATTAGGTATACCACCGATGGTACAGTCCCAACCCGTTCATCAAACCTGTATACGAGCCCCTTTTTTGCCGAAGCAGTAGAGCTTAAGGCTGTTGCTATAGATAAAAATGGGCAGGGACCTGTGGCGGAAACCCGGTTGGGATTGGTAAAAAAGAATTGGCGTATGCTTGCAGTAGATAGTCAAGCGGGTAAACTTATTGCGCGCAACGCATTTGATGAAGACAACGAAACCTATTGGTCGTCATTGCCCACCGCTAACCGTCATTTTATTGCCATCGATTTAGGAACGCTAACCCAAGTATCAGGCTTTGCCTATACCCCACAACAGGTAATGCCAAAGGGGATGATAGAACGTGGGCTTGTAAAAGTCAGTACAGATGGGAATACTTGGAAAACGGTCGATTCATTTTTCTTTGGTAATTTAATAAACGATCCAACCAAGCGATTACATCAATTTAAAACACCAATCCGAACGCAATATATTCGCATTGAGGTCGAAAAGCTGGCAGGTGCGGGGAGGAGAGCCACTATTGCTGAACTTGATTTTTATTAATACGACTTGTGGTGGTGAGTTTTAATCGGGTCTACGCAAATAATCTTAGTATCTTTACAGGATGCAAAAGGTAGTATTTATTGGGCAAATAATTCCGGAACCCAGCTCTACGGCAATGGGAAGACGGACGCTTCAACTCATTGAGTTATTTCAATCGTTAGGGGCATCGGTAACCTTTGCTTGTGCCGCAGATCCATCGGCATATGCGGCCGATTTTGCGGCCCTAGGCGTTGCAAAAATGGATCTACCTTTAAACGATTCGTCGGTCGATGGGGCGTTGGCGGACTTAGCGCCTGATGTGGTTGTTTTTGATCGTTTTATTGCCGAAGAACAATATGGTTGGCGTGTGGCAGCCCAATGCCCGTCCGCTATTCGAATTTTAGATACCGAAGACTTTCACAGTTTACGCCTAGGGCGTCAGGCCGCGTTTAAACGGGGCGAAGCGTTCAATTTCAATGAGCTTTTAACCTTGGAGGTTGCCAAAAGAGAACTCGCCAGTATCTATCGCTGTGATTTGACCTTAATGATTTCTAAGGCTGAAATTACCCTCTTGCAAAACGTATTTAAGCTTGATGAAACCTTAATACAGTACCTCCCCTTTCTCGAGCCACACTTGGCCCCTAATCACCTAGAGGCTTGTGTTGGTTTTGAACAGCGAAAAGACTTTGTTTCGTTAGGAAATTTTGCCCATGAACCCAATTGGCAATCTGTGTTACAGCTTAAAAAAGAAATTTGGCCATTAATTAGCGCTCAATTGCCTGAGGCCAAACTGTATGTTTATGGGGCTTATCCCAGTGAAAAAGTACAACAATTGCACCAAGAGAAAGAAGGGTTTATCATTAAAGGAAGAGCTGAAAATGCGCATGAAGTGTTGTCAAAAGCGAGGGTGTTAATTGCGCCTTTAGCCTTTGGGGCCGGACTCAAAGGGAAGTTTATTGATGCCATGCAAGTAGGTACACCTAGTGTTACCACCACAATTGGTGCAGAGGGAATGTATGGTAATTTGCCCTGGCAGGGGTACGTGACGGACAATCCTCAAGATTTTGCCAATAAAGCAGTGGCCTTGCACAATGAAAAACCACTTTTTGAACAGGCCCAGCGCAACGGGGTTGAATTGATTAATCAATTATTTACCCTGCCACAAGCAACCCCATTTATTGAAAAAGTAAATGCAATTCGCAAAGACCTCCATGCACATCGTGCTCAAAATTTTATTGGACAAATGCTGATGCATCACAGTCTGCAAAGTACCAAGTATTTGTCGAAGTGGATCGAGGAGAAGAATATGGAAAGGTAATAAAGAGCAACGAGGAGCGGATGTTGAGCAAATAGAAAAGTTAGTATGTAATTAGACGGCAGTCGGCAGTCGGTAGTCGGTAGTCGGCAGTAGGCAGTCTTCAGTAAGCAGTCGGTAGTCTTCAGTAAGCAGTATATTGTATGTCCAAATACCTACCCTTAACTCCCATTCAACCCTTCAAGAAACACCGCAACCCCATCGTCAATATTTGCTGCGGTGGTTTCATTTGCGATGGCCAATACTTCAGGTTTTGCGTTTTTTACAGCAACGCCTAAACCTACTGCTTCGAGCATTTCAATGTCGTTATAGTTATCACCAAAAGCGAGTACGTTATCAAAATGTTGCTCGGGATATTTAGCCGCCATTAAGGTAGCAATAGCTGTTTTTTTAGAGATATCACGATGGGAAATTTCTAAGTAGGTGGGTTTAGATCTGTAGCCAACTACCGCTTCATTAAACCATTCTTTAATGATTTCTTCAGCTTCATCAATTCGATTTTCATCACCCATCAACATAATTTTATGCGCTCCTTTTTTACTGTACTCCCATATGTCAAGTGTGGTTAAAAGCGCTTGAACCACAGGACGTACCTGCGTGTTATTAGCTTCTCGTTCAGCCCAATAATCTAGGCTAGGTACATACCATTCATCGTTGTGATACAGGCTCATGTGCACGTTGTTTTGGTTGCAAAAATAAGCCAAACCTTGGCTTACTTCGGGGTCAATTTCGGTACTACTTAAAATTTCATCACCGTGTAAAAGCAGTCCGCCGTTATAGGCAATCAGCGGTGTACCCACGTTGCCAATTGTTTTTTGTAAATGCGTCATTGCTTTTGGCATCCGCGATGAGATCAAGACAAAGGGGACCTTGGTTTTCTGAATAGCCTTAATTGTGCGGTCAGACAAAGCACGTTCTTTGTTTAGTAAGGTGCCGTCTATGTCAGAACAAATTAGTTTTATTTGCATAGTTTTTAAATTAATCCCGCTCTTTTTAACAGCGCCTCGTTGGTAGGTTCTTTTCCGCGAAAGCGTTTGTATAACTCCATTGGTTTTTCAGTACCTCCTTTAGAAAGCACATTATCAACAAAAGCCTTTGCGGTGTCTTTGTTAAAAATGCCTGTTTCTTTAAAATAAGCAAATGCATCCGCGTCAAGCACTTCTGCCCATTTATACGAATAGTAACCCGAAGAGTATCCACCTTGAAAAATAT